>Ga0247780_1000083_pt1 | contig 87582 bp, 99 predicted proteins | sample UWRJL079202R5_FD_179927 | JGI IMG/M metagenome (GOLD analysis project Ga0247780, IMG submission 179927) | Plant litter microbial communities from Arlington Agricultural Research Station in Wisconsin, United States - UWRJ-L079-202R-5 | ecosystem: Environmental > Terrestrial > Plant litter >...
GGGGCCGACGACATCGAGAGGTTGAAAGCCGGGGAAGAGGATCTGAATGGGGTTAGATGGTGGGGATATGAGGGTGCGTAGGGGAGGGAGAGTGGGTAGGTAGGTACAATTCCTATGGAGAGCGCTTTGTCGGGGTCGAGGGCGGCGTGGACTATAGTTCCCGTAAGGAGAATCAAAACCTGAAAGAAGGCCCTCAATGTAATCTTCATAGTGGTAGTACTAGTTGGCGTAGCTAGAGTTGTGTTGCGGAGGGAGGCTGCTTGTTGGTAATCTTACAATGCAGACGGGGACCGCGGTTGTCTTATTATACATGCAGGAGAGAGCCCGGCTGTCGGTCCTTGCAAATTCCTGTAATCTAATCTGGCAGTGAATGTCTGAGTTCGGAAATCCAATGAAGAAAGAAGATTTTCTCGCTGGTATGGTGACCTTGTTGTCATTTACTTTGTTATTCTATTACCTGTCACGCGGTGCTCTGGTTTAGGACCGCGAACAATGCTGACATGCGTCAAAGAATACTACCACTGGCGGAACCGAGTTTGTGAGAAGACCATCGGAGAATATAATCGGAACCTGAGCAGATTTGAGCACAATGGGCAATTACCCGTCCCGGCCTTGTTGTAGAGTCCGATCCGTTCAACTCAGTCCGAGGCTATCACACTCCGCGTGGTGACTCTTGGCACCCCCAATCCCAGACCAAGGACCGCTTGAACAGCACATGTGGTGTATTGTAGAGCCCCTCCCACCACCAGAGACGTAGATTGGATAAATCAGCTCAGACGTGCTCCCAAGTGCGGGCCGCAGTCCCATTTCATCTTTCTTACCCGTTTTTTTTTTGCCAGCGCCAAAGTCCAGCGAGTCCTTCTTCTCCACCACCCGCTCCGCTGGGACTGTGAGGTTTGTGGTTATCCCCCCGCAAAACCCTGAGCAATGCGGGGCTGATGCAAGCGATGCTTCCCCACGGATTTGATATTGCATCGGCATCGCACAACGTCTCGTACCGGTTGCGGGTGGTTCCCGGGAACCTGGCGGAGGAGGGTATTTGAGCAGGTTAGCGGCGGAAAGCATGCCTGCAGGACCGTGCAGGGGTACACTCTCATCCTATCCCGCCTAGGTAGGTACTATACGTACCTATCCGATATTACTTGAGAAGGTTCCTGGCCAACCAGAAAAACATATTTGTGCGCGTGCTACCGTTCCCGCGGATTTTATTGTCAACATACATGCTCCTACCCGTTCTTGAGGGCTAACACGAAGGACTTATAACCCGCAGCGTATGAAGCGCTCACTAACGACTGATCAAGGGAACTAACTTTACCGCTCTTGGATACACGATCTTGGACTAGATGGGACGGTGCCACACGCCTTAGCGAGGGGAACCACTACACGACCAACATCGTGCATCCGCTGCATCTGCACAGGTCTCGCCAAAGACGGCATTCTGCGGGTACGGGCACACGATGCGGTTTTGCAGCTTCCCCTCCAAGTCTGTGATCTGTACCCGAGTCTGGTCTGGCGCGGTCCCGTTCTCGACCCATGTCCGCAACTGATCGAAAAGCCCCAGCGGTCCTCCGCTCGGCCCTGTGATGAGACAGTGGCCCATTCCGGGAATTTCAAAGTGACGGTAAAAGTCGTGTATGTCTGGGAGACGCCCCGCAACATCCTTGTAGTATTTCTCGACGCCCTTCGAAGGGACCAACTGGTCGGTCTATCATTTTGTCAGAACAGTAACTCGCTGAAAAGATGATTGGTAGCAGCTGGTACACCTACAAGGCCGTGGAAGCTGACCAGTTTGCCGCCAGCTTGACGAAAGGCGGACAAGTCGGCGTCGTCGGTGCCGATAATGGAGCCGTATCTCTGTCGGTTCTGGTGAGCCAGCTGGTCGAATTCGGCATGGCTGAGCCTGGATAAGTCGATGCTGGCATCCCGCGCGACAAATAGTGAGAGCCATTGCGCGCTGATGGCCAATTGTACGCCGACGCAAGTCCCATTGCTGCAGTCGGTGAGGGCGGCCGCGGCGGCCAAGTCGGTGCCCGGGTTTAAGCCCGGCCAAAGCTGCGCTCCCTGAGCGTTGCGGATCCCCTGCCAGGTCGCGTTGACGACGGCAGCCGCCGCCGAGCTGATCTCCAGCGTCCTATTCTCCGGGGCGCAGTGGAAGGCTCGGCCGACCACCGTAAACGGGTCGAAGCTTCTCAGGCAGCCGTCCACATCGCTGATCACGCCGTCAACAACACCATCCAGCACATCGCAGGCCGAGATGGCGGCATCCGTGATGGCGCCGAGCTCGCAGGCATGAGGATAGGCGCCCAGCATGCTCATAAACTGCTGCGGCCAGTGCATGCTAGGGAAGAGATCGGTCCAGTGCACGGCCGGGCATCCGACGGCGATGCCATCATAGGCCGTGGGGTAGCGCTGCGCAAGCATGAGTCCCTGGCGACCGCCTTGCGAGCAGCCGTTCCAGTAGGAGAATGCCGGGGGTCGGCCGTAGTACGACTTGATGAGCGATTTTGCTATGATTGCCTGTCCCCCTTTTGTGAGGAGGCCGTTCGCTGAGAGGAAGGAACAGCGTGCTTACCTCGTCTTCTAGCGATACGGACGCGAGGTTCTGCAAAGCGTAGAGATTCACGTTTCCAGGACTCAACAAGGCCCACGTCGTCGGGTCTGGGGCGTCACCAAGGCCCGCATCGGTAGTTACAGTAGCGTAGCCGTCGGCAATCGCTCCGCTCATGGTGCTACGTGCGGGAACAGAGCGCCCGGCGACGAAACCAGCACCTCCCACGGCCTGGAGGCGGCCGTTCCAACCCGCGGCCGGAAGCCAAGACTCGACCACGAGAGCATCGTCCTGTCCCGGATGGGTATACGACACGGTGATGTTGCAAAACGTGGCGTTCTGTAGCTCGACAGGCGGCTGCGTGAAACGATCCGTCACGAGAACCGAAGCGCTGTAATTGGTGACGAGGGTCGCCGAGACAGAGGTGACCTCAGCACCGAACAAGGACAGATTATGGAATGTCGCTGGGACACATGCGGCAGCCAGTAGTTCCGACATGGTAAGCTGTTTCTCCAGGGAGGATGCGAGAGCAAAGGAGCCGGAGGGTCAAGGCCAGCTGAGAATGCGCGGGACATGCCCCCAGTCGAGTTCCCCACCGCTTGGATATTTATGTCATTCGCGATACTTCTAGGGCTAGTTGGCTGGGGAGTGGAGTCCGAGCCGCTTTGCGAGCTCTCGATTGAGCTATTTGTGATTGGCCTGTTGCATGCGACCCGGGACGGACAACTAGGTATCTATGGTCATACGGCTCCCCGTTACGCCGCAGCGCCCGGAAGCCCCGAGCTCTGCATAAATCTCCTCGAATCGGGTACTGATACCCACACCAAGGATATTACCTACCGAGTCTACCCTGTTGCATGCAGCTGCCTAAGAGCACGTAGCCACTGTCCAGCTCCTTTTCGGCTGGTCCAGCATCAGTCGGAGTATCCCATGTCCATATGATAGCGGTAGCTGCCATTTATGAGTTGCCTCGGACTATGTTAAATAGAACTTGGCCGGTCCATCACAAAAGCGGTTGTGCACCCCGGCAAGTTTCCGATAACAGTAGCCCCTCGTAACAAGGTAGTTCCTGACTCTGTCCTCCTCTGTGTGAAAACGAAAAGGGAATATCTGCTGGTCCTCCATTTGCCTGCACCCGTCATATTGGTGGGTGACGTAAACGTACGGGATCCCAGGAAATTAATCACCATCCAACTCGATCCTCTCCATGGTTAGGAGCAAATAATCAGACTCGTCCACCCTCAAAGTCTAGATCTTCATTACCTTAAACATTCTTACTGTTAATCTTCAGGAACCCACAGGGCTGTAGTACAGCGGCTGTGGCTCAGAGGAAGAAGTGCGTACTGGTCCAAGCCGTACTATAGTGCCGTAGGCACTGTAGGAAGCAAACAAAGGCCTGAATTACAGGGCAGTGCCACTGTAAATAAGGGTGTTACAGCGAATATTAACGCTGGAAATAAGAGGATCCGGAAGGCAGTGCCTTGTGCAATGACTGGAATTGAGTAGAGTTGCTTATAATACAATAATGGAATAGTACTGTTCTGAACCATTCAACGTGGTTCTGTTGACGTAGTGGCTGATGTGGCCACTACAGTGTTCTGGTTAATTCTGTAGGGCAATAGCCCTACTGGATTTAGGGGTTTCCACCCTCTTGGATTCTAGTAGGTTCTGAACACTCCAGGGGCCGCAGGGGGCCCTGGAGTGGGTTAGAATTCTCTAGAACCTGCTAAGGTTCTAGAAGATTCGACTAGTGGTTATAGGGTACGTAACCACGCAATAGCTACAGGCTGTTACTTGCTGAAGGCTTCTATACAGGGAGCCTGCAGGGCACTCAGTAGCTAGAAATTAACAATAATATACTTTAATAAGATACTTTTACTATTAATCTGGTACTGTAAGTGGTTAAAGAAATCAGTGTATATCTCTTTAATACTTCTTTTACGTCGTTTTAATTAAGAGGTTAAAAGGTTTTAACTTTAACAGTCTTATAACATTATTCCATACTAGATACGTATCTGTTTTCTACGTCAGTTACATTTGTGTCCCTCTAATCGGAGGACCAGTAGTCTGGGAGTCGGCCTGGAAGGCCGACTGCAACATTCTGTGGATGTGGTTCTCTTTATGGTTTCTTCCCTGTTACGTCACCGCACCAGTTCACTATAACGTAAGTTAATTATATAATACGACTTTAATGAATTATATTTAATTATAAGGTATATAGATAATATTAATGGAAAATGGGGGTGTAGAACTTAAGTCTAATAGCGATATACACCTCTATATAGCTAGGAAGAGGGAGATTAAAGTTAAAGTATAAAAGGGAGCTAGTAAGACCTAGATTATAACACTTATTAAGAGTGTAACAGTTATCTCTAATAACCATATTATTAAGATAATTAGAGTTAAGAGGTATTAACGGGGGGTTATACTAGTAGAGACGCCGACTCTGAAGGAAAGGTTCAATATGTAGCTTATGCCTGTGCCTGCGTAAATCTGAGAACCTTAAGTGCTACTAGGACATCGCAGGTTAATACCGAGATAGACGACAAAGATAGACGGAACTAAAGTCGAAGGGAAATCTTGCTGCTATGGAAGTGACAACGGCATTCTGCTTCTAGTGTGAGCAAGCATGTCCCCTACGGTCAGCTCTACCCCTTCAACCATCCCAGAGGAAGCTGCCCTATCTTAGCAACTACTAGCGTTGCCCTTTTTGCCAAATTGTTATCGAAGTATGATCAAAGACATGAAGAAAATGGACAGAAACGTCTTGGAGTCTTTTCCGTCGTATAAATGCTTGGGAGCGCTAGGGAGGATATCTTAGCTGTGGACGAGTTGAACGGGCGATTAAGAGGGCTAGAAAGTATGTAATACGTAATATGTCAAAGGAAACATCAAATTGGTCGCTTTAGCCTATCTTACATATAAAACATTGCTCCGCAACACAACATAAAAAGAAAGAAAGAAACTCACGATACTTCACTCTTCCCCATCTCCAACTGCAGCCAAAACCTCACTCATCGCCTCCTTCACAATTTGAATTTCCCCGTCCACCCGGGCCCGGAACTCCGGATCCCTCTCGCTCTCCTCGGCCACATTGTCACTTCGTATGATATCCAATATCCCGGCAATAACATCGAGGCGCTCGTTGACCCTGTCATGGATGTCAGTCTGATGCTGGGTTGCCAGATTTCGAAACTCGTTTCGGAATCGCTGCATTAGATTTCGGAGCTGTTCTTCCTGCGCGAGTCGGCCGTTTATGATGGTCTTTTTGCGGGCAGTGCATCCGGTGCCTGTGTAGGATTATCAGTATCAGCAATTGTTTTATTAGGTCTCATGGATCGTTTCGGCCTGTTTCTATTGGTGGTCCCATCCAGCCTTTACGGATCTTTCGACTGTTTTGGGTTTATTCTGTGTACGATGTTCATAGAGGACTAACCTGACAGACGATTGGCGCCCGCATACGCTTCCTCCATACTCTGGGCGAAGAATGCCGTCCGCAACCCCGACAGTGCGTTGGTTCGGAGCTCACTGCGGTTATTAGCCGTGTATCCCACTTATCCAGTGAGCCTTGAAGAAACAAACTCACGAAACACGGCTTTCAAACAGGTCACAAAGGTCCTCTACCTCGGTGGCGAGAAGTCGCTGACATGATGTCAATGCATGATGCAGCGGCAATATGGAACTGTCGTATCCATCTGGCAGATCGTCTAGATTAAAGTAAATCAGCACGCGACGGGGATGTCTGTAAGGGAGGTACTTACCCAGGTTATTTGCAACCGAATCCAAAGCATCATTGATGAACGTAGCGATGAAATTAGAACGATCGCCGAGCACACGCTCAAAGGTGTTCCATGGGTCAGACAGTTCCCGGACCATGGTCTCGATTGCCTCCTCGTTCCAGTTGTGATATCCAGCTGTTTTGGTGGTGTAGATGCCGTACGCTGAACAGAAGGCCCTGTATGTTGCTGCAAATAGTCAGGTACCACCCCAGTCTTGGTTTCAAGCAGAGTTAACTTACAATGATGCCACTATATTCAATTTAGTCAACAGTCTAGCTGGCAAGGAGCAATGGTAGAGTGCTTACGCTGTCCCACCGATACCCCGCGCTCATTGCCCCGCGTGTCCACCCGTTGATGTTTCGACCTACAATCCAATATCAGATACCGGGCAACACGCATCAAGAAAAGGGGGCTATACGTTGGTAAATGTTCTCATTGAAGTCACTCGCCAGCAAGTTAGATAGCGTATGGAGCGGGGACGCACGCTCGCGGAATTTCTGGCCGATTTTAGCACCTCTCCTACAACGCCTTGGGCAATCCACTTACTCACCTGCCGAACTGACGCCTCAAGCTGATCCAACGCCGCCCTGACAGCCTGCTTCTGCTCGGCGCCTGCGGTGCCCGCGCCTGATTGGACCCAGAGCTCGACTCTGCTGATGAGATTCGGGATCTTGTCTTGCATGTACTGCAGGGCCATACGCAGTTGGCTCTCCGACACCAGCGCGATGCAGTGTCTCCTAATGTCGAGGATGCCGCTAAGCCGGAGGAAAGGCATGGCCCGTTCGGCGGGTTTCTTGTTGCGGTTGTCCCAGTATATCGTGTTGCTAGCGCAAAAGACGCTGATGCTGCCCTCAGGGACTTGGGGTCTGTACCGCTCGGTGAGCTTTGTGGTGACGAGGGCATTGCGCTTGACGATGAGATATCTCTGAAGGCTGTAATGGGTCTGTTAGCAGCCTGCGTCATTAGTGGCGCGGGTCACTTACGCTAATTTGTGGTTTTCAACAGTAACCCTGGAGGCGAGGCAATTAGCAAAACGCCATAAGAATGTTCAGCTGCCCACCCACCGTTGCCTCTCAATATCTCGGTAGAGCTTAATCTTTTCATCCTCCTCGCCATCGAAAAGATCATCCCCAAAATCCTCCAACTCCACCACTCGTCCTCGCATATCGGCGAGGCTGCGTTCAGCGAGATTTACCGAGGTCATGAGCTCTTGGATCCTCGTCGCCCTTTCACCCCGCCAGTCTCGCTTTGCCTCCTCCGCGCGAATGTCCTGTTCGATGTTAATACACAGCCAATGTCTAGCGGAAATGAAGAATCGCTTACGTCCGATCTTGTACAGATGATTCCGACATTGGACAGTCGAGCTTGTCGGGCCAGTCCAAAGACACTCATAACCCCCTCGTCGGTTGTGGCGCGGCCGATGGAGCAAACGGCAAAGATTTCGTCGCAGTTAAGAAGATAACGCTCGGTGATTGTACGCCGAGCCGAGTTCAGATCACGTAGCCCTTGTTCTGTATTAGCTACCCCAGTTTAAAGAAATGGTAGAGAGACGCACCTGGGAGATCCACGAGGACAAGACCTTTGCTCAGAATGTGTGCGTTGAGTGATACACTACTCTATTAGTCAACTGTGCAGGTTCGGTCATGCCAGGACATACCTAATCTTTTTTATGTACGGCCAAGCAGCTGGCCCCTGAGGGGAAGCCTCCTCCGAGGTGAGATGCATCAGCCTCATCGAGCAGTCCTCGGGCGTATTCACAATGCTCCGTCCAGCGACGGGGTTACGCTCTCGGGCCCAACCCAGAAGTGTTTCCACAACCTCGTTCTGCTGACGAGACGTGAGCAACTCGGTGTTGAACCGGCCTCGGAACATGGCACCAAAAGTATCGTGAGCGAGCTTGGCGAGATCTTCCCAGTGCCGGCGGTCCTCATCATTTTCGATTTGCGCAGATTGAAAATGGTGGTGGTGGTAGTTGCCTACCATCTCGGTGAACTGGTGTCTAAGTTCGTCGTTGCTAAACTCCTCCACATTGATGGTAAAGTTGTCGGCTTCGTAGTAGCGATACTCGGTCACGACACAGGTGCACGCTGCCCCGCTGTTGCTCTGCGTCCATGTTAAACTCTGGGGATCAGAAAAGCGTCTAGAAAACTCACAACGCGGGCCAGTCCAGGCACGTCCAGCAACGAATTCAGCAAACTGCTCTTGCCTAAGGATTGTTAGCTGCAGTCTACCATGGGGGGTATTGCCGAATCGGAGACGCGTACCAACACCTGAGTCACCTACAAGCCCTACAACCCTGGTTGGGGAGCACTGAATTGTTGCCAGGTCCTGGGCCGTCTGTCTGAGATTCCGGATGGTGGAATCGGGCTCGAAATGCAGGGTACTACTCCCTAGGGCCTCGACCAAACTTCCCATTAGAGCCTTTGCATTACAGAAAGCCTGTTGGAACGTCGGCTCGTGGAAACGATCCTGCGGAGGCTCTTCATCTCGAACGTTGTGAGGCAGTAAATTGACCCGGGACGAGGAACGCCGCTTTCTACCAGGTGAAGGGCGCGGGGACTCGCTTTGGGCGATGGAGGCCCGCAAGGGCGCTGGGCTTGAGTCTAACGTGGAAGTTCGAGGAAGCGCAGCGGCCAGACTACTCATGTCGAGGGAATTATCCGGCTGGGAAAATTGAATACCTTGAATGCCTGCATTGATCTCGCTGAAACCGACCGAGGAACTCCGAGGGGTAGCCGCTGCCGAGCTAACAGGGGCCGGGCTGATGGCGATGGATGGTGTTGGAGATCTTGCTGACAGCGACTGGGACGAAGAAACGGGGGTAGGATTCTGGGAGCGGGATGAGGATGACGCAGATGGGCTCGCGCCGGTTTCGACCGATGGGATGAGAATATCGGACCCCGGGATTCCTTGAAAACGGTATTGACTATCACCGCGGTGTGAGACTGGGAGTGTGGAAACACTGCTTGAAGCGGGTGTAAAGATGGGCGGAGAGGTAGTGTCGGACTCGGATATAGCGGCCCCGTCCTGGGTTGTTGAGGGCCGCTGGGAGCTCGACGGCGTCCATCTGTCGATTGGGTCTCGAGACGGAGTTGTCGAGTATCCCATTGATGGGGTGCTGGACCGCTCGCTCATTGATTCAACGGGAGAGTGGACAGTGGAGGGGTGCTTCCTGGTTGTCAGTGTCTTGGGCAAATCTCTTTGGAGTTACCGGTCAAGCATTAACTAACCCTGTTCGCCATAGCAGCAGCGATCACGGTCAGACAAGAAAGGGCTGAACCAGGCCACGAATGTAAAGACAAGCAGGTAGTGACAATATTCAGTAGCTGAAAATCGCGTGAAAAAGAATTAGAAGTGGTTGGTGACGGGTCTGAGTCGAAGAACAGTGGTGCTTTAATAACCGCTCATTTATTGACCACGGCGCTTCCCAACCCTTGCAAAACAGATAGCGGCTCGGTCTACGGGTATAAAACACAGCTGGTCTCGGTTAAGGGCCAGCATCACCTTGATGCCGCAGAAATTCAATGGTAACGCCGAGCCCTTGCATATGAATTGCAGGGGTCGATTGGCTTATCAGCCACTCTGGAAAGCCCCTCTAGACGGCTGTACCAGTCTGTCGGGATAGTGGAGTCGCTGAGCGAAGGCCCCTGCAAAGTGCGAAACGAGAGGCAACCGATCCCCGAAACTGACACCGACCGAACCTGCGGGGTAGACACGCCTCCGGGTATCATTTAGCGAACCGTCCATGGGTATCAGCGGCAAGTAAAACAGAATTATCCTATCGGCGGTCTGACTTCTTCCCGTTTCTGTCTCGTATCCAACCGCGAGGGAGTTGCCCCAATCTGTCCTGGTTGCGAGAGGGAAAATACCCAGGAGGGCTGGAAGGCGCAGCGAGTACTGAGAACCCGAAGATCGAAGACGCCGACTTAGTCATACTGAAACATTAAATCCGTTTAGCCATACGGCACAGCCACTCAGCCCATAAGTTGGCGTCTCGACCGCTGGAGGTAACCAGCCGGCAGTTCAAGCACTTTCTAAGTTATCCAACAGGCCTGTGGAAGTTCTGAATTTTCTCCCAAGGGTTATCTCAAGCAAATCACGAGGCACCCACAATATCCAGCATGTTTCTCACAACGCTGATACAAGACATTCACAATGACAACCAACCCGCGCCTTTCGTAAGCGGATACTTATCTCGTGTAGGAGACCTCCATCGACATATCGAGAACATGAATATCGCCATAAACTCTGTCAACACGATATCCGCAAGAACTTTAAGAGTCTCAGCAATGCAGAAATCAAGAAAATAAAGTCAGAAATGGAACAAGGTGTGTTGATCTTTGCACATTTGACCTTTACCACAGAGATGATCGTTTGATTCCCCGTCGGTGAGAATGGATGCCTAATAGGTTGGAGAGGTATCGTACAAAGACTTGTTTACAGCAACCCTGTATGCCCAAATTTGTCGCTACGCTTTCCCTAGAAAAAGTTCCACTGGGACTACTCCCTCCCCTGTTTAATGCTGGAGGCCATTGCCAGCTGGAAAAGTGTAATCTTAATTATGAGTCTTGGGGTACTTCTTCTTTGGTGTTAGCTCAATCCTTCCGTGGAAAGTACGTTCCCCCTTTTGGAGTTGGTGTATATTGGGTATCCCCCATCTAGCTACTCGGCGTGTTCTGACGCATATCGCCTGATTAGTTTGGCCTGTCTGTCAGTGCGACCGAAATCTAGGACCAGAATTATGCAAATAGACAAAATCGTCCTCTCACCGTTTTCAGGCTCACCATTAACCTAAACAGCGTTTGGCAGGTCAAGCTGTCGGTTCGGCTCACCGCCTGCATAGTGGTGCCATCAATCTACGCATCCACTGGCCATCATATGGCGGCCGACAGGCCACTCATAAGAGCCAGAATGAAGTCGAGGAGGATGTTTCCTTTCAGAAGATGCCCTGCGTCTTGGACAATGTTATGGGGATCAAGTATTCGGCAACTCGTAGGAGAAGATATATAACGTATCTTGCATGGTTACGGGGCCTGTGGGCGTCTCAGCGAATGTAGGCCAAGGGTTCATGTTCAAAGGGGACAAGGATAAGATTGTCCCCATCGGGCGGGGCGCGGACAATGTCGTGGACGGCTTAAGCTCGGTGATGGGGTTGGCGGTGATCAGTTCGTGATTTTTCTTGGCCCGTGTTGGGATACCACCGAGAGCGTTTGCTTACCGTACATTCTTGTCTAGTTGGCTTAAACCGGCGTAAGTTATGGCCTCCAAGTCGCTGCAAGATCAGTAACTCGGCTTATTAAAAATGCAGCTTATATCACTCTACATTCACCTATTTACCAGCCCTGCGAGAGGTAGGTCTAGCCTAAGATATTGCCGTATCTCGGTTACTTGGCCGAGCTGAAATGTCCTAGGAGCCTCGTCAAACCGATAAAACATAAAGTTCTAGTATCCTAATATACCCTTGTCCCATCAGCTGTACACAACCCCTTTTCGCGGTGGGTGCACTACCTTCGGGTGAGCGAAACCCAATGTCGCCGCTCCAAACTTACCAACCACTTTCCCGTACCTGACCTCCTTTGACCCAATCTCCTTCATAAGCTCGCCCGCAGTCGAGTTCGACCCAGACCCCGCTAACTCGGCAGCCCCAAACGCCCTTGCGACCTCGACCGGCAAGAGTGAAACGTCTCGCCCAAGCCGCCACCACCCCAGCAGCAGCGGCGCTACTGTAAGCACCGATAGCCCGACCAGCCCTAACGCCATTCCTAGGAACCGATAGTCACTCTGATACACCACCGCCGTGGTCTCCCAATCCACCAACATCTCCTGCACTGCCGCCGCCTCCCCTTCCACCTCCCACTGAACTGCCGCCCGGAAGGCAACGTCCCTTATCGCCATAAACAAATTATACGTTAGATCTAGCCAGTAGCTATCACACTTAGGATAGCCCAACTTGTCAGCCCCCCTCTCCCGCTGCCGCTGGTACCGCAGCGTGGTAACCCCCTCCGTGGTTACCCGCATACCGACTACACCACCGAAACTGAGCGTCACCTTTGAAAGGGACATCCCGTTCAGTGCGAGGGCCATACCACCATGATATGTCACCCCGACGCCACTGCTCGACCCCGGGGTGAAGTAGTAGCCCTTGACAACATCATCAGCAAATGTGTATCCTTCGTCAAGACGAATAATGGGGTTATGTATGATACGACATGGCCTCGGCCGGTGATGACGCCCGTGGCAAAGGAGGAGGAATTGAATGTCGGCAGGGCGTTGATGGAGAGAGGGAGGCGCCTGTTCTGGTTCCGGATAACAAAGCCGTTTGAGGTGGAGGCTAACGAGATTGGGCCGGCTGAGTTGGCCTGAGCGTTTGTGCGTTCTTTGTGTAGGTAGGTAGTTAGAGTGCAACATAATCATCTCATCCCAACTAAAGATTTCAGTTTTCCCTGAGTGTGTTTGGCCAGTGGTGGGTGACCTCGCAGAGTACGCTAGATGAAGCTGCCTTAATAACCTGAAACTCCACCACAGATCACCACATACGACCATACCCACTGGAGAACTCGGGATCCCGTCCGCTCTCCCATAGATAAGCCAGTGAGGGCCAGACTAGTAGTTGGGTCGGTGACGACCAGCGAATCCCTGGTGTTGTATGTTTTTTGCCCCTTGGTTGCTGCAGGAACCACCCACTTACCTGCGCTTTGAATATTTTCTCTGGAGGAAGAGAGGTACTACCTACGAGTTGATGAGCGCATGGCAACGGAGAATGAATACTGAGTGTTTTGTCAGCCTGGGGGTGGGTGAGGGATGCGGGGATTAGTTAGTACTAGTAGTATAAGGTGTAGAAGGTGTAGAGACTGGGAAGGGGAGAAAGAGGGGGTGATAGAGAAGATCGTGGAGGGGGTGATAGCTCTGCGAGAGAGGATTGTTAAGGAGGTGAATTTTGGAGGAGAGAGGGGATGCGTTGACGATGGAGTAGGGGTTTCGTTTAACCTGCTCTATGACAAAGGGATGGGGGCTTGTGAGCTCGTTGAATTGAGTCCCTATGGGGCGGGTAGTATGCGTGGGTCGTGTCTGGCCCACTGGATTAAGGACTGGGATGTCTTGTATGTGAAGGCTCCAAGCGAGTTTTAAGTTCCTATGACTGCTAATGAGGCCACCTCGACGATGTAGAATTTGGGGAGATAAGTCCCCAATGGGCTTCGCCTATGGCCGGAAAGACGGCCCGGAAAGAATGCGAATAAGTACCACTGATAAACTCCAAAAAGTAATATGAAAATCAGGAACTGACCGAGGTATCAAATTTATTCACTAACGTGAAACCAAGAAGCCCAAAAGCCAGAAGCCAAAATAAACATCCTGGGTATCTTCGACATCACATCATTCCATCCAACATATCCCATCCTACTTCATATTCCACATCATTAAGCCCCCAAATTCCAGCCCAAGAGCCATAATATCACCCGACCCTTTCTCTTTCTACCACCTTACTACCCCTTCCACTCCAAAATCTCTCTCGTACTCGGCAAGAACCCCGCCTCCTCCCTCTCCTCACCATTCCCACCCCTCCCCATCGACGTGACGTACTCGCCTCTCTTTTTCACCAGAAACGCCAACGCTAGCGTAGCATGCACATTCCTACTCGAGTTTTTCCCCCTCCCGCTCTCATCAGTATGAAATATCCCCCTTGCCACTGCCGATGCAAGATTCCTTGCGTCTGCGTCGGAAATATGACCTCGTCCCTTGCTGTCTCTTCGCGTGACGATCTCGGCGAAGAGGGTGAGGAGGTGTTTGGTCAGGTTGCGGCTTGCCGTGGGGAGGCGGTTGAGCGCTTCAGCCCAGAAGTCGAGACCGGTTTCGAGAGGGCGAGAGCATGTAGGCTGGATGGCACCTTCTTGGCGGGCGAGCATGATCCAGCTTTTGACGACCGATGAGGAGACGAGTGGTTTCGGGAGGTCTTGGAGGTAGAGGAGAATGATGCGACCTGCGTCGTGGATGGTGTAGTGGTGGTTGGACGGGTCGGCGAAGGAGAAGTCCTCGCCGTAAGGGGCGGTGTTGAATACGTTGAGGAGGTGGGAGACGTTGAAGGCATCGCCGGGTGAGGAGAAGAGGGTTGAGTCGGTGGCTGGGGTTATTAGCTTTCAGTGGGATGAGGAGGAAGGTGGGATGTGCGTACCTGAGTTCCGAATGAAATCGCAGCATTTGTAGACGCTTAATGGAAATGATCGGTATGAAGTAGTGCTGCCCTTGTGGGACATGCGGATCTTCATCGGTGCTAAGCGGATGCTCTCGTCCAGGTCCACACCAAATACGGGTTTCCCACTCCCTTGTAGGCCTCGGACCATCGCTCTTGCGTGGTCGAGCTCCTCCGGGAAGTCCTGGCTATTGTGTTGAGGACCAGGCGCAAGTAGGCCATGTGGTGTGATGGAGCGCCTCTCGATAAACTCGTCTGGCACACCGGTACGACTTCGAAGACGTCTGAAGAAGTCTGCCGATTTCCTTGGGGGTGTAGATTGCTTCCTCCTGCCCTGCTTCTCCTCCGAGCTGCTCCTCACTGACATCGAACTGCTGCTGTGTGTTGTCGACGTAGACGGCCGCCCGCTGTTCGAAATGGATGGCTGCTGGTCGAAATTCCTGCTTGATGTGTTTGTGCCATCCGATGCATCGGTGTCGGGCACACTGATGGTAGCAGTCAGCTCCACAACAGGGAACGACATTGCCACACCATCTTCCCGGACCGTCCCGAGCCCCACCGAAGCGGATGATAGCTTTCGCTTTTGCTCCGAAGGTGAGTCCATTCCAGGGAGCTGCACTAGTTCGAAATCCTCCGAAGTACCGAGGGAGAATGACTGAAATACGTTGTCCAGGTTTGCGGCACCTAGGTCTTGCGGGTTTGTTTGAGGTTTGATGTCGGCGTCCTCTCGATCTCGCTTCGGATCTCGCTTCGATTCAACCGCCTCGCCCGGCTCCCAAGTAAAAGGGACCCGCGATATCCTGGACGAAAATCCTGGTTTCTTCACCGCCCTTCCGTCGCCAGCACTGCCCAAGTCGCCCTGGAAACGCAGCTCCTCCTCCGCATCTGATGCCCCAGAATCTGCATCGATGTCGTCGACGAATGCAATCGTGTCATTATCCTGTTCGCTGTCGGCAAAGTTCATGAGGGCGCACAAAAAGCTCCGCCTGTGGCCCAAGTCCGGCTCGTCCATCGCAGCCTGCCCCTGGCTGTCCCCGGGGGACAATAAGGGCGGTTTGCAAGTGCCGGCGACATCTTGGCCACTGCCCCACGATAATCCGCCGACACTGACCCCCAACATCACCGTTGGGATTGCGCTTTTGCGATGGACGTCGGCCATGGTTGCGACGCTACAATCTCGCAACGGCGGCGACGTTGCTACGCTGTCCAAGTCGGAGGGGCAAATTCATCACATGCAGTGCGGGGCACAGGCGCAAAACGCGGGGCCTTGTGAGTCGTGATCTCCGTCTGCTGTTGCGTTTCGTCTTGCTTTTGTGCTGGATCGGATTCGGATGGGAGAAATGCCCTGTTGCGTCAAGAATCCCTGCCCTATTGTATCCCAGTCGCCTCCTCCCGCTGTATCGCTGCAATATGCCTCGGGCTCGCGCTGTGAATGTGACTGATGAAGTTGAAGACTCGAGAGTCATCAGATCTGTGGAGCGAGGACAGAAACCATTTTGTTGTTCGTCCAGACGACACGAGCCAATAGCTAGTGCACGGGGAGGAGCAGATTGCCAGGGGGTGCGCCTCTGAGCTGTCGTTCGGGGGTGTGGGATGGTGGATGCAACAGTGGATGCCTGTCACATTCCTCATCGTGCGCACCATGCAAGCTGCTGGATGGCGTCCTGCGATTGTGGTTGGTACGTGCCGTTGGGCGACCTGGGCAGATTCATCTCTACACGATTAGCGATTGTTTCAGACGCCCGCCGCCTCGAGCTTCCTGGATGCATCAGGCAGCCTGAAACTTAACATTTGTTTTTCTGTCTTATTTCGCTGCCTTGTGCCTTGGTGTGCTCTGGCGAAGTTCCACTCCGGATTCGACGTCAGTCGTCAACAATTTCGGAAGCTTGCACCGTGCCATCCCTGCGCCGCACCGGGCGCTGAAAACCGCGAAGGAGGGTGTGATTGGGTTAGGGTTCGAGCGCATTTTCAGCCCCCCTGTGACTCGGCCTGCCATTGGTGATGGAGCCCGACGGTAGACACGTCGACTCGGATGTCGCAATTGTCGGCCGACCACTACCGGCAGGCTTGGAATTCTTGGATTCCTCCTAGCCTCGGCGATTTGCCGTCGACAGGCGACGCCGAAGTGAGCTTGACAGTGCCAATTTCGAGAAATCACGGGGTGTGGAACAAGCCTTCCGCGAAGTGGGTCGTCGGCTTGATACCGTTAGGCGACTTGGACACGAAACAAAGGAACACGGGAAGGAATCGCTTGCGCAACCGCCATTGCGCATCACATCCCGCGACTCCTGGCAACCCTCCTTGCAGGCCCTTTCTGCGTCCAGTTCCTGGTTGGTGGCGTTGCTGACAGCATATCGGGCATCCAAAACGAGCCCTACGAGCCGGCTCGGGCACTATTCGAGCGAAACAGGAGATAAGATTTGGCCCGAGTTTCCGATCGGGACTCATCCCGCGAGGCCGGTGGTGGGTGAGCAATGCAGCAGGTGCCAGTTGGCGGCCACGACAACATGCAAGCTGCGGATAGCGATCCGGCTGACGGAGAATGATCCTCACGTTGCTGATGTGATGTGCACTTCAGCTGAAAGCGGTTGTGATAGCAAGGACCAAAGGTGACCAAGCACTGTCCGGTGTGCCTTCCGGAAAATCGCATTCGTTGTTCGCCTGGGCCGCCAACATGCAGACTGCTCAGGGGCGCTCCTGCCCCGTGCTGTTTTTTGCGCATCCGCTATTGACATGGTCTGTTAGAACGATAAGCTCATCAAGGTTGCCTCGGACTTGCCACCGCCTCATCCGCTGGCCCCTTTTCCGACGCCAGGAAGCTTGCGCCGTCTGTCTTTTGTTTTCCGCATACGCTGTCCTTCGCCAGACTCACCAGGACAGCCTGTCTCAATGCACGCATAATCCAACAAGTTGCAAACTCGGTTGCGGGGAAAGTGGGGAGCTCTGGAAGCAACATGGTTGGTCATCTGCAGCGACATGCGTGGGATGGTCAACTTGGAAGTCACGATGATCGTGACCCCGCGTGTCTTCGCTTCTGGAGTCTGGGTCGATGGACTAAGCTTCACGCATCGCAAAACTCGTATTTTCTTTGAGCAACCCAGAACACAAGAACCATGGCAGCAACTCGTGAAGCAGAAGCCACTGACAACGATTCTTCCGTCTCCCTCTACCCCTCCATCGACCAGGATGACCTCAGGGCGCAGGCCTCGAACCATCTCGTCAATTTTGGCGGCAAATGCTCCCACGACATCATTGTCGGCGCCTCTGGTCTCTATATTTACACCGCATCGGGCCGCCGCGTCTTGGACTGGACCTCCGGCCAAATGGCGTGCCTGCTCGGCCACGGGCACCCAGAGATTGTCTCAACTATCGCCTCCCACGCAGCTAGTCTCGACCATCTCTTCTCATGCATGCTCTCTCCGCCTGTAATCTCACTCGCTGCGCGCCTGTGCTCTCTTCTTCCATCCGGTCTGGACAAGGCATTCTTCCTTTCCACCGGCGGGGAAAGCAACGAAGCAGCCATTAAGATGGCGAAGGTTTTCACCGGATGCTTCGAGATTGTCGGCGTCGGCGGTTCCTAGCACGACGTGACGGCCAGTGCGCTCAGCTCTCAGTACCATTTTGGACGGCGTGGCCAGGGCCCGCTGATGCCTAGGACGTTAATGCTCCCGCCCCCGAACGCGTATCACAGCCCGTTTCGCACTACAGACGACGGGTATGACTGGGACGGCTGGAAGATGGTAGATCATGCTTCTTGCGGAAGTCTGGCGGTTTGCATGGTTGAGTGCATCCAGTCGTCGGCGGGCATGCATGTCCTCCCTAAGGGGTATCTCAAAGCGCTGAAGAAGCATTGCGAGAGGAGAGGGATGTTGCTGATTGTGGATGAGGCGCAGACGGGGGTGGGAAGATGTGGATCGCTGATGGCGAGCACAGATTATGAGGGAGTCGTGCCAGATATCTTGACCCTGAGCAAGACGCTGGGGAACGGCATCCCGCTGAGTGCGGTGGTGACCAGTGCTGATATTGAGAGAGTCTGTGCAGAGAAGGACTACTGCTTCTACACGACACATGTCAACAATCCGCTACCTGCAGCCGTAGGTGACAAGGTCTTGGAGATTGTGGCGAGGGATAACCTCGTGCAGAACGCAAAGGAAATGGGGGAGCTGTTGCATGCTGGACTGCATCGATTGAAGGAGAAGTTTGGCTGCATTGGTGATGTGCGTGGAAGAGGACTGATGGCTGGTATTGAGATCGTTGCAGGCCGTGACACGAAGGAGCCCGAGTTCGAACTTGCGAGAAAGGTCGGCGAGCGTGCGTATGAGCTTGGAGTCTAGGCAAATCTAAGTACTCATGTGAGTTTCGGCGGAACATTTCGCATCGCTCCACCCATCACCATCACCAAGAGCGAGATCGAGAAAGGTCTCGCAATGATGGAGCAAGCGTTCGCAAGCACTAGGGGCACCTTACCTCTCTTCGGAGATAGCATTCTAGGAGATGACAAAAAAGGGCTAAGTCTTATCCAGTAAAGAACATTGAGGCCTAAGAATGATACAATGGAAATCCCTCCTGGCACTGCCCGGTGTTTGTTATGTTGTGTTGGCTTGCCTTCCAGCCACCCGGCTTGACGGGATGTTCCCACGGCGGGTACTCCCGCCAGAATTGTAGGTATTACCTCCTCCAGGACCATACGGCTGATGCCCAGATATTAGCCAACGTTTGCGGTGGTGTTTTGCGCCAACAGAAGAGAAGGCAAAGTTACTATTCCCGCAGATGAACGACCACTGCGTCAACTGAGGGCCACCAAGGCGCAACCTGGTGCTTCTGAGACTAAGTCGGGAAAGCGGAAACCGCACACCGGAGCCGTGCCCAAGTCCCCGGCCTCTGGTAGATACTGTATGGTTCGGAGTACGTGGGCGACCTACCCACAATGGCGCCCGCGTCGTTCTTCTCCAATGATTGGCCACCACCGAAGTAACACAGATAGCGGGCCCTCCGACAACTGGTGATAGCACCGGCACTCGGTGGCTAGCCGGAGCGCGACGGCGAAAGGGGCAGGCTAAACCGACTACCTGGACTCGGTGCTAATGCGAAGTTACCACACAATCACCAAGACCTAATTGGCTCCCTTGACTCGCTTCCCTTTGCGACCCCTCGTTTCTCGGCGTTGAGACCATCACGATGCTTTATATCCGGGGAATTTCCCGTCGCACGTCGGTTGACCATCACTGCCATCACCGCCATTGGCGCCATGCTCTCATGACAGCGTTGCATTCGACACCACAACATCCTTTCAGTCAGCCCGCCACAAACACCAAAACTAATGAGGGAAGCTTTAAGATCCGGTTGCGGCAGCCCCTTAGGAACCCAAAAACACATAACTTGGCTTGCTTTCGCCTGCAGCTGAGAACCCGAGAGCTCGACGGAGAGACCGGATAATGAATGTGGCTAGGCGCTCCGCGGTCGGTTTCGCTGACAGCGAGACGAATGGAAGAACGGCAGGAACGAGGAGAACCAAGAGGAGTAGGAGACAATACGCATGACTTTTGATGGCGGAGACTAAGAGGTATAAAGGCGAGGTCGAGAGTTGGTTCACCAATCTCATCTCAGACGACGATGTGCTCAGAAGCACCAAGATCGAGATCAACATCCTCGCCAAGATCGTTGAGCAGACGGGAGCTACCGTCGACAGCTTCGAGGCATTCTTCGGCAAGGGCGAGCATCACAGGAAGACAATGCTTGACATTGGCGTTCTGCGCTTTCCCAACATTGACCGGCCGTTCTTCAAGCTGTATCGCATCAAGCTTGAGATGCCTGGTCTGATTCGACCCACATTCTTTTCCACTCGGACGATAAGAACGGTATTACTGGAGGTCAGTCATCCCATTTCCAGAAAACAGGATAGTGAGCTAATATGTGGTGCTAATGCAGAATACAACGCCCGGAACTTCGTGCCCAGTGAGAGCGTCATGACCGATCTGATTGCCAGTGCCAGACAAAAGGCCATTGACACCGTTAATCACTTGCTCGACGATTAAGATGGAGGTTGACGCACCGCTACTCCAAAGTGGGGTAGGCGCGCAGACGATCGTAGATTGGGAAAATCGAAGATGGTATTAGTGACTGGGCGAAGGAAGAAGTTGATAGACCTCTCTTGCATTGAAGATGATTGATCACTGGTGATTAGCAGGCCCTTAGGTGCGACTGAAATTGAACAATATACGAGTTCATCTGCAATACAGAAATGAGTTTTTTTTCTTTCTCGGAAAGCCTATGCGCCAGCACCAGGATTCCTACTCGTCCTTTCTTGCGTCCTTGTGTCCTTTCTCATCTCCTTTCTCGTCTCCCTCGTTTTTCCGTCTCCCTCATTTTTTCTCATCTCTTCCCCCACTTTGCTGGGTTGCGCCTCGGCCGCCTCCATGCTCGCAAGCGCCTTAGCCACGCGTTGCTTCGTCTCGGTGTCGGCGTCAGCAGCAAGCTCTGCAAGGCGATGCTTCCACCAGTCCCAGCGCTTCAACTTCCACGGGTCGCCCACATCCCTGCGATAGATCTCGCCCATAGACGGTATCTTCCCTTCCCTGTGCACAGCGTGATATCTCAAGCATTCTAGCGCCGTGTACGTTCTATGGATAAGCTACTCACAGGCTGTCCAGAGCTCACACTCGGCCTCCATCGGGTTCGCTGGTGTTGGTGACTCGATAGGTTCGATGGCCCGCATGGTGTCAGAAACACGGCACACTGTATTTGGGTAAATTGATGGGGTTGCAAAGATGTGATTATATTGCTTCTCCTCCGGCACTCTGGCTTCGCCAGAGGGCCTAATCTTATACTTTGTGAATAGTGGCAAATGGTTGCGTGTTCAGTGGCCATTATTCCCAATCCATCGGCCTGGTTGTTTCTAGACCCTTCGCCGGTGTTCTGGCACTGCGTGGCCAGAACCCCCTACTTTCTGACACATGGCATAGTAGGGGATAGCCATGTCCTTAAGCATCTGCGCGCGCGAATAAGGAAACCCAGCTCTTCGATCTTGCCACGTCCTTATGTGCCTTGGTGTTTTTGAATTTGTCTGTCAGGTAGTAGCACGGCGCTGGGCAAAAGTCAGCAAAGACTCTAACATGCAGTGGAAGGCAAGAGGAAGAGTAGGAAGGCAATCGAAAGCAAGGCAGTTAAGCAAGAAGGCAGTCAGTAGTCAGGCCAAATGTGCCACAGGTGGTTCGACGGGATCTCGTAAATCATGTTAATCATGTTTCGCCAGCAAGAATGGAGAAATTTATGTCCATCCTCTGCCGACGCAGCCGGCCAGGCACCATTTTTAATGAACTTGGCCATGGCTGTCGCCGGAGCCACAATGCCGTCATCACCGTCTCCAGCCGCCATAAGCAGGTTCCGAAGCGTGATGTGATAAAGATGTTGGCGAATTGAGGATCTGCCTCGGCTTCTGTGAAGCTCAAGTCGACTGCGTCCATTGCGAGGGAGTGGCTTGGAGCTAGGAACGGGTGGAGCTGGGACGATGGAATAGATGACGGAGCCGGGAACGGATAGAAGCCGGGAATAGATGGGAGTTGGGATGGATGGGGAGCCGGGAATGGATGGTGGGAGGTGGGCGAAACGGTGGCTGATAATCGGGGAGCCGGGAATGGCGATGATGCGACGAGCTAAGAGGTGGTCGGTAATGTCCTGGCAATGACAATGATGGGACGAGCCGGGGTTTTAGAGCACCCCCTTTCTTTGTCAAGGGCGAGCGAGAGAGCGGACGGTGGACAGGCAGGTCAATGGTGTGCGGACGTATTTTTCGAGTCCTACGGCGGCTTACGCCTTCCGGCGAACGCGGGGTTGGAAGCGGTGCCGCGGAATTGGCCGATGCGGCCCGAGGGCGTAGCTGCGGCTTTGCGGGCGACGAGGTTGGGGAGCGTGAAGCCGGTTGAGGCGGCGTGATCGGAGACGTCGACTTGGAGGCCGTCTTTGTGGGTGCATGGAGTCTTGGAGGGAGATATCTTGGCAGGTAGGGTGTGAAGATTGATGAGGGGACTTGATGAGGGGAGGAAAATGCAAATGCTCACGACGGTCACTCCTTCCATGGTGCCAGGTGCCAAGAGGAGCGGTAAACAAACCTCCAGGCAGCAGCAGGGAAAAGGGTTAGGGTTCTGATAGTGTCCGGGGCGACAATCGAGGTTCATCTTCACCAATGTAGCAATTAAATAATATAATTCTAGTACCAATACATGGGGAACAGCAGAACCCTTGATTGAGTAACTACGAGCATGATAGCGGAGGGTGGATGCCACTAGCGCTTCTGCCCTCAGCAGGCTGTCCTCGGGCAAGAGGTGCTGACAACCGACGAAAGCCCGTTCATACGCCTGAAATGGATAAGCCATCAGGACTCGACGGTGCTTATGTGCAAACATGGAGATCTATCCCCTTTCGTAGCCCGAACAGGCCCCAGTTGATCCATTAGTCCATCCTAGTCTAGGTAGGTACCGTCAGGTATCAACAGCTGACAAAGCAATACGTGCCCGGAGGAGGCGTGCCACTGCAAGGCTTAAGGCTTCCTGTGATTTTCTGGGCAACCTTCACGGCGAATTTATTGTTCGAAGCGAGATGAGCTTCACAACCTCCCAGGTCCTCGAGGGCTTTCGTGACCTGTGGAGATTCATCAGCACAGTTCTGCTTGGAGCTGTCGAAGCTTCACGAGGTCAAAACTCACCGCGCTTATCTTGGTGGCGCATTGTTCGACAGACAGCGGTTGGGCGAAGTAGGTCTTGAATCGGACAGATACCCGGTTAGATTGGTGGTCCACTACGGGTAAGAAGGTCTGAGGGGGGCACCGACTTTCCACGAATCATCGCACACGGTAGCGTGTGGATCGATATCGATGACGCCGGCCTGCACTGCGGCGACGACAAATCCAACGGCGACCGATGTCGAGAGGCGCATGGTGTTGTATTGATGGCACTGACGATGGGTAGATCTTCTTGGGTTACGCCGCTTGAGATTGCTCAGGGCAAGGAATAGGGCTGTGGTCTGGAGGAGGTACGCGGATCCAACTCTGCTCTTCTCTTCGGTACCCCAGGGTCGTTTCACTTGGTGCATTAATGCGGGTTATATAACTTTCATCACTAGAGACAGCGGTCGCGGGCACGGCGTCGTAGGATTGAGGCGCAGCCGTATGGCAGTCCCTACCTACAGTTCACTTACCGGTCCTGAATCCTCACCGAACAAGGAGGGCAGTTGGCGATGTTGGGCGATATTTCGGCTCGCACCGGGTGACGGAGAATAGGTATTGGACCACGCAAGACCCACGGCAAGGGCCTAGGCTGCCATGTTTGTGACCTAGGTAAGGCAATCATTGTCGTGGGCGGGTCTCCCTTCTGTACCACTAAACTCATAAATCGAGACGGCCTTGCTCACTGATCTAATCTAGTGACAAGAAGTCATTTGTTCCTGCGCCGCCCTGCACCAGATATTGGGTAGCGCACTCAACCACTGATTGGGCGGCTAAGTCGGATCTGCTGGGGTTGCCCTGCAGGTCTTTACGGCGGCGCAGCCCGAACGGCTCGGCTGTTGAACCGGGGGCGATTGTGCCATGCAATTCTCCTCCAAGGCGGACTTTTGATAGGTAATATGAGGAAATACTTGAAAGTGGGGATCCCGCTGACCCTGTCAGTCTCTCCAACTCCGTCCGATTCAGACTCTAGAAATCGATATGGCCACTCTTCAACACCAGCACACCCTCTCGAACAACCCCTTGTTCCGCAAAACCCCATGGCCAGGCATCACGGCTGTCATCTGCATGTCCCTGAGTCTAGTCGCCTCAGCCGTCGTGATTGCCGTCTCGGACGGTGACCCGGTGAGCTCCTGGAAGGTCCAACCTGCCGTTCTGCTCGCCATCTTCTCCGCGACGTCCAACATCGTTTTCAACACGGCTCTAGCGACAGGCATAGCTGTTCGATTCTGGCTATGTGCGTCTAAGGGCGTGAAACTGTCCCAGTTGCACTACATTTGGGATCATGGTCGCATCCTGGGAATCGGATCGGCCGTGCGTGCCGGGCCCCCAGCGAGGACAGTGGCAGTTCTTGCCCTCTTGGCCAACATGTTGCAGTTTGTTGGAGCGCCTCTCCTCCAGCGTTCAACATACCAAGCCTTGCAGTACCGCGTCAGCAATGAGTTGCTGTCGATGGATATTGCCAGCGCAATCCCAGACGGATGGTTCGGCTCCAAGGACGCCGTCGGGAGAATCAGCAACTTTGACCGAACTGCCCTGCCCCTGATTCAGCAGTGGTGGCAAAACACTTCTGTCACCACGCACCATGGCTGTGAAGGAACCTGCGAAGGCTACGTCCCTGGAGCCGGCTTTAAATTCGAATGCTGGACCACCGAGCGAAAGCTGGAGTTGGCCACCAACCGGACCGATGGTGAAGCTGTGTTTTTTGTTAACCCAGTGGTCGCCAAAAACGCAACTGGAGGCCCATACCTCCGACTAACCGTTTTGTACGTCTCCGAAGTCGATGACTCCTGCGTCGGCACCGTGCGCGAAGAAACATGTGATATCGAGTCGGCGACAGTTAATTATCCCGTCACCATCGACACCCACACTGTTCACATGCGGCCTTATGAGCTCGTTCAGAAACCTAGCGCACCCTCTCGCCCTGTTGATGTCGCTGCTAATCAGTCAGCCGTGAGTCCTGTGGAAGCTTTGTGGGCATTTGCTCAACATCGGATCACCGACAACGCAACCAAGACATACGAATATGAGTCTGATACGTCCACTTACTATGGCCCAGATATGCTGGCCGATATATTTTATGTTGCTGACATCGGTGAAGACGGTGGTCCAAAGTCACGTTGCCGACTAAAGTGGAATAGACCGACCGAGTATGTCCTAGCCTCCATGTACGATTTCATGTTCCGTGCGGCGATGCGGATTGGCAACGGGACGGAGACGCAGGTGTTTGACACACGGCAGACGGTACCGACGTTGGTGTTCCAGACTGATGGACGGTACTTGGGGGTTGGCTTGGCGGTTATGGCTTGTGGGCTGGGGGTCATTGCTATGCTGATGTGGGGATGGTGGCAACTCGAGAGGCCGGTGACACTGAGCCCATTGGAGACGGCGAGCGCTATGGGAGCTCCCATCTTTGAGGAGACGGAACGGGGTGCCACGATCAACGAGATACTGGCTAAAGTCCGTAATATTGAGTTCCGGCTCGGGACACCGCGAGTTGATACGTCCGTGACGGAGGTGGGTAAGGGTTGAAATCTGCTCAAGCGTCAGAATGGAGTAGTGCAAAGTGTGGAGGAATGTATAAGGTTTCGCTCTGATCAAAGAGCCGAACGATGTTTCAGCTAGCCCCCTTGAAATTCTGCCATTCCTCCAATTACATGTCCGCCCTCATGTTCAGGAGGCGTTAAAGGATGGACGATAATTGTGCTAATGCCAACTTTGAAGACAACGGATATTGTAATATTATGCCTGCAATGGACTTTCTATCCAGCTCCATCAAGGCTACTAGTGTCTGCAGGTCCCTCACGGAAGAAGACAACACTCTCCCAAATTTTTGTGCCTCTCCAGCGGGAGGGCTTCTTTCTTTAAGGCTACAAATGATAAATATTCGTAGAAGCAGATGCCGCGTATCATGGGACCTCGTTGTTAGTAAGCTTCAATGTAAGATGGTTTAAAGTCGTCTACGTGGAAGTAGATATTTCCGGCTTGTACGACTAGCAGTGTTTGATACTTCTCAGCCGAGCTCAGTGGCTGTTGAACAGAAACATAGCTCTTGCAGTTACTGACGTCCTCCAGTCGATACCACTTGATAGTAAACCTGCTCTCCAGACCCCGGTTGAATCGGTCCGACCACTGGTTGAAATTGTTGTAGCGCCATACGCGGTGGGCCGTAAGGGTTCTGCATAACGAGTATCGTTGACGGCCTGGGTAGCTTGTTCCGCAGATGGGTCTCTTTGCAGGCGATGACAAACGTGGCGAAGTGAAGAACCCTGGACAAACATTACCGCTCATTAGCATTTGCGCATACCGTCGTGATTGGCGAGAGAAAACTCACGTCAGAAGAGCAGTAAGCGCCACTACCGCCTGGCCTCTCTGCGATCGCTGCGTTACTTCAGCGGAAATTTCGCTCCACCGGTAGGAAGGCATGGAGTTGAGAATGTCTCCTATACTGGAAGCCACGCCCATCAGCCCTAGGCCCGTGTTGCAACCGACCAACGCCAGCCAGATAATCAGATCCAATGCCACATTCGCCCCTGGATGTATGCCCCTGTGTCCTCCCCTTGAGAGAATGCAGATGCCCTCAGAGAGGGCCCAACAAAACGCGAGGGCGACCTGGAGTTGTTGTTAGTGCGTTCGGCAGAAAATGGGAAAGTGGCAATAGGGGAGTAGGGATAGACTCACCGGCGGAGCAATGACCGGGAACCGGACTGTGGAACCTCTTACAGCCATCGCACCGCTCAGGGCCAGGATGATGATGCAGAGGATTAGTTGGAAGATACGCAGCGCGAGCTTCCAAGTCCACGTCCTTTTTGGAGACGTGTACTTAGGCGGCATCGGCATCGGCATCGGCATCGGAGTCGGCGTCGGCATCGGCATCGGATCCATCTTCAATATCGAAGACGCCGTCGTTTCAACCTTAGATATCGACAATGCCGTGGGAGATTTAGATTCTCCTGAATTTAGCGTGGATGCGGTAAGGTATTGAAGTAAGGAAGATATTCCGGACGCGAGGGAGAACGAGACCCTAAAGTATCCTCTAAGCAGCGTGCCCGCTGAGTTGCAGGGGTTAGACCGGCTGCCAAATCCGCCGGGTTGATATCACTCCGGCGCTTATTATTAGCACACCCTACTAATACATTCAAGTCTTGACGCGTAACAGCTGAAACGGTTGGGAAGTGGGCACAGCCTATATTGCCCGTTCAGCCACCCTACGGATTAGATAGGCTTGGCGTGGTGGTTTCTTAGCTGCGCCCGCTTGCACCATTTGGCCTGGCAAGATCCCACCACAATACAAAGTTATGTACGGTGGTGAGGGTTACTGGTGTAGGGGATATTTGTAACTGACTTATAAGACGTTAGAGAGGATTACTTTGGTCGCCTTTTCTAACACTTACGCGGAGACTAACCTTTCCGAGAAGGATTGCACCAGCATCCAGGAGCTTTAAATCATAGGGCTGTCAGAAGAACCTCCAATCGCGCCCGGGGCTTTGGGCTCACCTTCTTGACCAGAGGGGCGTTCTTGTACGCCCTAGAATGGACCAAGGCCAAGCTGCCGCCTGTGGTATCTAGACCAGTAACCGGCTTGGTTGCGATGTTGTCCTTGAGGACAATAGGAATTCCATGTAGCGGACCACGAACTTTCCCAGCCTTCCTGTCGTTGTCCAACATCTTGGCGCGCTGCAGGAGGATTTTCTCGGGGGCGATGTTGATAAAGGCCCACAAATAAGCATCGTGAGAGCGGATTTGGGTAAGATACGAGTGCACAAGTTGCGCCCTGGTGAGGCCCGAGTTGCTCGACAGGAGCTGCTGGAGATCGTTTACAATCGCGGTCAAAGGATTGAATTCTATGGTGGCGCGCTTTGCAAATGTTCCCAGGAAAGATTTCAATTCAGCTTTGCAGATAAGTGCAGCACACTCAACGTGTCAGAATGGACCGTGCCAGTGACTCAAAGTGGAACTGGCCTGAGTGGGAGGGAATTCGATCACCCCGACAGGCTTCAGCACTCGCCAGCACCATGAATAGTTCACCGCTGACCCATCGGGCCACCTTTTCACTGAGGCCCACTTCGAGAAATGGCACGACAAGCGGATGAGAAGCTATCGCTAGCTGCCCTTAGACTATGGTCACCTCCATGACCACGGCCTCAGGGTATGGTGGATCTTTCTGCAACTTTTCCCAACGTTTCTTAACATCAGATAGCCCGTGCTCTACCAAGCGCTCAAACATCTCAATTATCCCTCCAACGTTGTCGAAACTGCTTCCCCCATAGACCTTCTCTAGAAAGCCCAGTCGCTCAAACGCGCCCTCTACCCTGCTAGACCTACCCAAGACCATGACAAACGTCTGGTCGAGCCCGGTCAGTACTTTCACAGATTCGCCCATCTTCCACGTCCCAACCTTGAGACACCACACCTCGGCCTCGTCCCACTTTGACTCCTCGCCCTCGACCGCCCGCCTCCAGCCCTTTTCCCGCACACCGGCCACCTCCTGCTCAAATGACACCAGCCACGCATCCTCCTCCAGCTCGCTAGTCGACCCCCCGCCAAAGTCCACACGACTTCCCCCGATATCCGTCTGTCCCACATACGTCAACTTGGCCTTCCTCACCGGCCCCCGCAGCACCAGTTCGCCCCCCGTCACCTGCCCAAACCGATTCCACTGGCTCTCGGTCAGGTCCGTCGAGCAGCTCACCACCTCGCAGTGGGGAACGAAGCGGCCTGGCTCGTTGATCACAGGGTATATCGTCGGATGTGCCACCGAAACCCAGCTCCACGACGGCAGGTTCGCCTCGTCGGCGAGCACCCGCGGCGGCTTCTTGTACTTGGTACCCTGCGGCGCCCAGCAGAGGTCCTCGATGAGGCGGTCCCGCCATAGGCCGGCGAGGTACTCGGCGCCGTGGAGGTCTTGCATGCGCCCCGCGAGACCGGACAGCGCGGGAAGCAAGTCCGAGCGACGCGTGATGCCACGTTGGGTGTAGTCGCTTAGCATGAGGCGCCAGAAGCGCTGGAGCTTGGTGCGGAGCTCGGGACTTCCATCGGGGGTTTCGAGGTGGCGCCAGACGCTGAGGTGCTCAGAGGCGGAGACGCGGCCGTCTTGGGACTTGAAGTGCGTGGCGCATTCAAAGCGGAGGCCTTCGGAGGTGAAGTGGATGATGCGCGTGGCGAGGATGCGTTCCTGGAGTGTCCATGCGCGTTTGGATAGGGGGCCTTGGACTGAGTCGCTGATGCCTTGGGGGGCCGACCAGGAGGCGGAGTCGACTGATGGTGCGGCGAGCTTCTGGGTGCGGCGGGCGTAGAGGGTGGTGTGGCTTCGCAGTTGGGCGAGGCGAGTCCTTCGTAGGCCGGAGAACCCCAAGATGTCGCGGGTGGCGTAGTTCAGCCTGGGGCCGTAGAACTGGACTGGGTGTGCGGCGTACGCTGCTTCTTGGGCGTCGAGAAATGGGACTTTACTCCCGGGCGAGGAAACGGCGCTGATGGTCAGGTAGGCGTTGGAATAGACATCGCCCATCTTGGCAGTCTCGGTCTGGCAGTCGGCAGTGCTATCTTGTATAATGCAGAGGGAGTCAATCCAGGCGTATCGTAGGCCGAGCTTCCGTGCCAGCACGACGGCGTCCTGGTGTGTCGCCGGGAGGTTGGAGAATGGAATCCGTTCTTGGAACTCATCCAGCCTGTTCTCTGTAAGTTTGAAGCCGATTCCACCGAGACCCCAGCTATGGCTCAAGGCCGCGTAGCGGATCGTCTCCACAGGGGGCTGAGTGATGAGACGAACATCGGCCGTGTGATCCTCATCTCCTTTCCAAAGTGCGTGAAGATCAAGCATGCGGGCGGGAAATCTCCCCGCCATCTTCTTCCTGCAGTTCTTGTGCTTTGTCGTACACTCATCCACGGAGCTCTTAATGTGAAGTTCACAGTGAGGTCCAGCGAGTGGGAAACGGAGTCAGCTTTTGACGCGGCGCCCAGATACCTCAGCGAAGGCACTAGGACATGTGGCTCGCGATATATTTCAATTCCAAACTTTTCGAGTTTTCTGGTTTTGTCTGCCTTGCCGGAGGTGGATAGTGGCAAAGTGGTGTGTACTGTGGTGTGTGCTAGGAAGGAGGTTGGCCGAAGGCCGGGGTCAACTGAACTCGCCCCACACTTATCACAATTTTCCAGTCGCTGCTTTATCGTGAGGAGAATGGGCTCGTCCTGGATCATGGTGATGGAGCAGAGCCGGGGGAAGGTCGCGCCCCAATAGAAGTCAGGACAATAGATCTTGATGGCGTCTGATATGATGGCGCAGAAGCCGCAGTTCTTGATGTTTCTCGTCGACCAGTCCGTACTGGTGTTCTCGATAGTCGCTTCGCGTCTTTCCACCCCATTGACCGTTCTGATGAGGGCGAATGGGTAGTCCTCGAGGTCCAGATCATAGCAGACTCCACATACTGTGCTGCTCTGCGCCAATTGCTTCGCGTAGTTGGTGTCCATCAGCAACCTTTGGACAGGACTGATGCCGGCCCACACAGCCTCATCGATTTCCTCGCGATTGCTGAGTCTGCTACTAAACATCTTGAAAATCTCATGAATAACTCGGCGACAGCTTATTTCTGTCCAGATATCCCTGCGGGGTGGTGATTCGAGGCTCTAAAGGTGTGGTTGATTTCACCAAATCCGATGATCGTTCAATACACCGCTGGTTCTTTGGGTTTGGTCGCTCACCAACAATGGCCGAGGGCGATTGAAAGAAACATATTGCAAAATGCCTCAGGACCTACAGGTCGGATGCAGTGTTTCGAGTTGGTTTCAGGGATTTGCGTGGCTGCATCTATTGGACAGAAGGCGCGAACTAGACCTTCAGCTGAAAAATACGATCCTTGGAAGGGGATTCGGGACAGAAAAAGGGGTAATTCATCGGATTGGCCACCCCAACACCAAAGCAACAGAGATCACAAGTGATTGGGAGAAAACAACCTAAAAATTGCATGCAGCCATTTCAAGCACATGTTGGATTACCTAAGTACTTTCATGGTTTCCCTTGACGATCCCGAGCACGCCAACCACTGGTTCAAGGTTGCCACCCAGTTGGGCAAGCCCGGTGAGGCATCAGCGTTTCTGTGTTGTGTGTGTACGACCGAACCAGATGTCTCAAAGCCAGATGGAATGACAGAAACCTGGAATCCGGGGAATGAGACTGCGTTTGTGTGCACCAATCAGTTCCATCTCGGAGGAGATTCCGATTTTCGGTCTGGGCAAGCGCCCGCTAGAGGGACAGCTTCAAATAAGGCACCCTGTCGCCGCGAGTCATCGAGCGTTCATATCCCCGTTTTCCAACCCTTCGCCAATACTCTGCAGAGCGAGGCTTCAAACGTACTAGTGTAGGATCTTGCGGCACTTGCCGCGTCGCCTTCGGCGCTTTTTCCCCCAAAATAAATCCTCCGAGTCGGATCTCGAGGAATTCGGTCGCACTAACACCTCGGTGGCTCTCAGTTCTTGCCGCACTAACTGACGGCTGGTGTTGATCGGGTGTTGGATCCGAAGCCTGCCGGCAGCCGATGTTCTCACACCGGTCGCTCATTGTAGCATAGCGCGTGCCTCTTAAAAAAAAAAAGAAAAAGGTGGATCGCAGACTGAGATTTGCGCATGGGTTCGGCAGAAACACAGAAGCTGAAGAGGCGATCACAGAGGGGAACAGCGGCCGTATTCGAGTGAGGCCGCGAACATCATCATCCTCACTTTACTCCTGTGGTGTGTGTGTAAGGTTGGCGGCCAACACAACGCGAGTTGGCGACCATTTGCGCTCACCTTTCGCCTTCAAGTTGGGTTTTCTGTTCCTTTTCTCCAAAAAAAAATTCCTGCTCGAGCAACCCCCCCTACAGCGCCGACTTTCCTGGTTATCACCGGACTTCAAAACCGCAGCTCTTGAAGACCGCGTGTTGACGAGATTTCTGCTTATCACGGCGATGACAAACTTTTTGTCATTGTTGTGTGAACCCTCAGGGCGATTGGCTGGAACGCCACCCACTTCCCCGCGAGAAGCTTGGGTGAGACAAGGGGATATGCTCTAGATTCGCCTCTAAACGCTAAACGGCGAAGGTTGCACGAGTCAGTTCCCCACATCCGCTTTGACGTGCAGATCACCGAAAATCCAGGGGTTTAGTGTCACCAGGGGACCGGATTCCAGGTTTCGCACTCGGGCCGTCGAGACAATGTCTGCGGGTTCTGCATCAGTGAGAACTGTGCCTGCTTTTGCCTGAACAGCACTGGTCCGACTTTGCAGGCTAGAAAACTAACTTACTTGAAAAGCCACATTTTCGCTAAGATGTTTCTCAAAATAAAAGACCAAAAAAGAAAGGAGAGATGTGCCTAGTGGTTGTTCAGAGGCGATGTTATTTACTGTGAGTCGGCCATTCGTACTAGCGGCTCATTTTCCCTGGATCTGCCACAATCATGATAACTTGACTTTTATAAAGACGGACGAGTCTGCCGCCCTCGAGATACAAGGCTTTGAGTTCAACCTGTGTCTTCTCCATCCTTCTTCCTTTCGTTTCTCGACCGTGGGGTGAAGCATGCACGTGTCCCTTTGATCAATCGGTCTCAACAGTCGTTCGCTCCCCCGCCCTCTTTCTCCCTGCCCCGCAACAAACTGCCTACCGGAGACAACCATGGATCTCGCTTCGATATACTTCGGTTTCTTCCTCGCTGTCTTCGTCTTCACACAGGCGAAGGTTGTGCAACAGACTCGGACCATATGGCGGCATAGGCGAAGCCTCCTCAACAGCTACTTGCTCATGATCTGGGTGGAAGCATGGGTCAACTTCGTCTTCGCCCTCATCACGTATCTATTCCTGAACGGAGTGATTCCTGGGAGGTTAGTTTCCGCCTTACGTAAAAGTGCTCGATGGCAAAGGATGCTGACATGGAAGGTGTAGTCTGGCGTTTTATGTTGCGAGCGGTATGTTTGCAAGAGCCCTTGGTGAAGCGGCAAGGGGCTGATGAACGTCACAGTACTGCTTTGGGCCATTCAAACCCAGCTTCTTCTACAAATCGTCGCCAACCGCGTATCTCTAATCATGGTGGAGCCGAGGAAGGCTAGGAACTTGAAATGGGGTCTGTTCCTCGCCGTGGGGGTCATCAACATCGCTGTGGCCATCATCTGGATATCGGCGCAGATGCCCGGGGTGACCCCGTTCCAAATCACACTCAACCACCTGTTCGAAAAGTGCGAGAAAGCCTTTTTCTTGGCCGTGGATCTGGGGCTCAATCTGTACTTTTTGTACCTGGTTCGGTTTCGCTTGATCTCCGACGGATTGAGCAAGTACTGGCGGCTCTTGCACTTCAACGCGGCCATTGTGCTTCTTTCGACATCCATGGACTGCCTCCTCCTTGGTTTTCTGAGTCTGCCCGACCCGTACCTGTGAGTTTTCTTCTATGCATCTTCCCTGTGCCACGAAGCCACAGCTGGCTGATCTTTTTGTGTGGCTCAGATACGTCCAGTTCGCGCCGGTCGCCTATATTGTCAAGCTGCACATCGAGCTGTCCAATGCATCGCTCATCGCCAAGGTCGTGCGCAATAACTCGAAACGGCCGCAGGTGGGCATGGATGCGAGCAACAGCTACAGCCGGTCCAACCCGAACACGGATGCCATCAATCCCACGACGTCCCGTGCCGTCATCAGCAGCGCTGCGCGACCAAAGCAACAAGAGGAGGCGTGGGAAGACACCGAAGCACGGGGAGGCAGCTCCGCATCGGACGTCCATTTGGCCCCATATGGCGCCGAGAAGGGTGATGGCATTATGAGGACGGTCGAGACCGTGGTGGTCGTGGATGCAGTCGATGCTTACGACAAGAAAAGGAAGACTAGCTTCCTGAATGTCTAGGTAAATGCTATAAACTGCAACGACACTGCAACAATCCATTCAGTGGGTATATAATAGCTAGAAAGTTGATCAAAGCTCCACCACCAATTTCTCACCACTCACCCCTCTCTTCAACTCCTCCAGCCCATCCTGAATCCCCTCCAACACTCCCTCTAGCACCCTCGCATTCGCCGGCACGATCCGCCCATCCGCCAACCACACCGGCAGCGCCTCTCCATACAGCCACTTCGCCAAATCCTCCCTCTTCCCCCACAGATCCTGCGCCTCCACACCTCTCACCTCCAACCCCTCCAGAACTTCCAACCCCGCCGGCCACGGCAACGTATTTGCAACCTTTACAGCCCCACCCTCCCCTCCCACCCTCCTCAACACCTCCACCACCCCCTCCGCGCTGCTCTTCGCCGAAATCGGATCCACCGCGTACAGCGGCGTCCCATCTTCCCGTCCCTCACGCACCGCGGCTACAACCTCCTCCACCGCCGTAAGCGACGCATAATCCACAACTACCGTCGCCCCCAACCTTCCAAGTCGCTCGTGGTGCTTCTCGCTCGCGGTAGCGATTATATCCACGACGCCAGATACTTTTGCAAGTTGGATGACGAAACTCCCTACCGCGGAGCCACCGCCCCATACGAGGAGGGTTGGTTTCTTTCTTGTAAGGGTCGACCCCCAGCGGTGGGGATGAGACTCGGCTGCGGGAGGCCGAGGACATGGTAAAGTATCAAGGCCGCAGTGCCAGCAGAGCTGGGGATCGTGGTACCGGCAGCGAAGGGGATGGAGTCCGGGAGGGGGAGGAGGGAGGTGGCTTTGACGGCGGTGTAGGTTTGAAAGGCGTCGTTGGCGTTGTTGCCGGGGGGGAGGCCGTGGGCGAAGCCGGCGACGCGGGTCCCGGCGGGGAAGGGGGAGTTGGGTTCGGATGGGGAGGAGACGATTTCGCCGGCGAGGTTTGGAAGGGCGGGGCTGTTAGTTTGGAGCCAATTCTGAGGTTGGAGGGATGGGAAGGGGGAAGGGGGATGTACCAGAGCCGAGGATGGCTGGGTAGGAGGCGGCGAACAACCCCCAGGATTGGCGCTTCCGGTCGGCAGGGTTCAAAGCCACGGCGCGGTTCCGTACGAGGACTTCACCGGGGCCGGGAATGGGCAGGGGAGCCTCTGAGACAGAGAAATTGGCGCCCTGGGCGTTGAGGAACGCGGCTATGTTGGTGGGTTGAGACATTTTGGACTGTTGTCAAGGCTGAGATGGCGAAAGGTGATTTGAGGTTGTGCGAGTCTAGAAGGAAGACTTGAAAGACTTCTCCCTTAACCTCCCTCACAACCACCCCCCACTTCTCGGGCGAAGTCTTCCTCTCCCACTTCTTCGCAACAATCAGAAGCGTGAGCAAACCCATCTCATTAAGGAACTTTGGCCCCATGTCCACCGGACCTAACCCCCAATTAGCCTCTCCCCACCCTTACCCCCCTCGACAGACTCACATCTCAACTTAACCCCCACCTTGACAACATTCTCCCCTTCTCCGTACTGCCTAACCACATCCCACGCTGCAAGCTCGAACTCGCAAGTAAATACCCGTCTAAGCTCTTTGTAGCTTCTGTGTTTCTCTGGATTGTAGACGTGATGTTTGACGTGTGATCGGTATGTTGAGACGCGATTTTTGATGTTGTAGATGGGGCGGTTGGATTAGATTAGGACGGAGGGGATGTCGTTGTTGGGGAGTAAGGGTGTGATGGTGGCGCAGTCAAAGAACCGTTATGGTTAGGAGGTTGGATGGTTAAAGACGTGGTGGTGAGGGGTGGGGGCATGATCGTGCTAGTGGAGGTGCTTGGGGGCACATCACATTCTGTGTTATTTTCAGTGATTGTGAGCCATAATTATACTCCGCATGGTTGTCTTACCTTTTAATAATATTGTTGGGAGTCAGGAGGCGAGATTGTTGTGCGAAGCAGGGAGGGCAGAAGGAGGATGAAGAGGAGGAGGACTCGGGGAGCCTCCGCTCACACAGCTCACCCGCTAAGCGGGACAGGCAGCATTAGAGGAGAGAGAAAAGATAACTCACATGTCCCAAGCGCTCATGCTCACAATGGTACCGGCAGGTAGGTGCACCCCGTCGAACGTGGCCCCTCCGGGGGGCACTACGCGCGGAAGTCGTCCGGGCACGCCAGGGTTGAGTCTTTTTCGGTTAGTTCAGTAGTTTTCGTTCCGATTATTATTGTGATGTACCACCGCTTGACACATGAAAATAAGAGAGGGAGCCAAAAAAAAATTTTGAAAAGAGGAAGAGGAGAAAAAAGAGAGGAAAGAGAAAAGAGAGCTCACCTTAGCGCCTCTTTGATGACCCCGGTCAGCACCGGCAGCTGCTCGAGCAGCGTCCACCGCATGTCAGCAGGGTTGGGAAACGCCTCACGCAGCTCTTTCACCAGCGCGGCGTGCACGTCGGGATGGCGTAGAACCCCGTATATGGCTCGCTCCTGAGTGGTACCGGTCGTCTCAGTTCCGGCTCTCGTGACATTGACGGCATCCGCAAATACGGCGGCGTCGTCGAGCCGGAAACCCTTTTCCCCTTCCCCGGACGACGACGACGATGAAAAGGCCGCCCTAGGCGGGTCAATCAGATCGTGGATGATGGTCCTGCGCGGCGGGTGCAAGCCGCGGGCTAGCTCGGCGCGGACTTGATCGACGGCCAGGCGCACGGCCTGCAGGCTGTCGTTCCAGCGCTTGTAGGGCGAGAACAGGGCGATCTTGGCGCCGTCGGGAAGGGCGCCGAACAGGGGCGTCAGGAACGGCAATGTCTGCAGCCAGGGAAACATGGTCTGCACGGAGCGGATGGCTTCGGGGTACCAGATGCCGCAGCCGTCGGCTGGCCGGTCTAGCATGTGCCAGCAACGTGCGTACGTACTTGGTGATGACATCGATGGCCACGGCCCGCAGCGCCTTGTACGCGTCAAATGGGCGCGTCTTGTGGGCGTCTAGCTCCGACCGCATGACGTCGCACAGCTTGTTTGCCTTGTCCCATACCATGGCCTCGACGGCGAGGGCCGACTGGCGCGAGCATGGTGATAAGCAAAAGAAGAGAAGGTCGTCTTCAATTATTTCTCCGTAGAGAGATGGAAACTTGGACAAGAGGCCTAGGGTTGGTGCGGTACCGCTATCCTAGCTTATAACCCACCCATCCTTACACCCAAACGCATCACGGAATACGAGCTACCTCATATGGAACATTCTTTCTTTTCTGTAACCTGAGTCATTGGCGGACCTTGGGCACTCAAGTTATGGCCCGCATGGGCTCACACGCACCAGGTGGATGGCGGGATAGACGTCTTATAAAGCAAGCAGGAGCTGTAATGCAGTCTTATCGTTATCGTTATCGGTATCGCTATCGCTGTGGGCTTCTTCGTCGCTGGAGGTGGTAATGCTCTCCTAAACAGAGGAATCTTTAGCCTTAGAATCGCTTGAATCGCTCGAATCGCTCGAATCAATCGGAAAGGCCGTGAGGTAAGCTGGGCTTGAGGGTATCATAATAGCGTCGCCAATGGAGCCCCTAGGGCGTGAGGCTTGCCCCGCATTGGTTAGCATCCTTGCGATTGCTAAGAACGGCGATAGTTGGACAGCGCGGGACGCAGGGATGATTCTGAAGGCTCAAAAGTAGTCAAAAATGGCTAGTTCACGTGTAGAAAACGTGCGGAATTGATGCGACAAGCCGTTGTGGCTGTGAGGGTGGTCGTGTGGTGTCGGTCGATTGCAGAAAATGGCAGGGTTGAGGATTGGGGTTTGTGGGGCATGAGAATCTGGACGATACACAGCCCTAACCCTCGATGGATTAGTGCACGTCTAGCCAAACAACTGCACATCTAGCAGGGCCCAAATTAAATATATTATTAAAATCGCGAAGATTTTGGTAAGGCTGGCGAGAGAGAGAGAAGAAGATTGTAATTAGGCTATAGTAGTAGCCCTCGCTTTACACACGAAATAAGGTTATACCATTCCAGTTTGCACCTGGGCCGATGCCGGAAGGCAGTTCTGGCCTGCATAGAAGGCACGCCCTTACACCAACCAATTTTCAGGGCTGTCGAACTGACCCAGCAATTCAACCCTCAAACTCTGAGCACCTCCGCCGCAACCGTCCGCTACCGGGGTGCACCCACAATTGAATTCTGGAACACTGAGAGCCCTGTGAGCTCTGGCGCTGAGCGGCACGAAACAGTCAAGCGCTTGGACGATGCAAGCCACATCGGGGCTGGAAACAAGGAGGTCCGACAACGCACTGAAAGGGGTGCGCCACAGGCTCTAAATGGGAGATATTGGCCAGAGCAACGCCTCTGTCACATATGCCGGGCGCCAAGGCTCCTTTCATGGCTTCTGGATCAAGTACAAAAGGGCGGGATGCCAAACCCAATTTTCACAACCATGAAAGCCAACCACCTAGTCTCTCAAGATGTTGTTCCTTTTCAAGCGGACCGCTCTCTTCCTTCGCTCGACTTTTGTCACCTCTCTTTCTGGACCCCAAAAAAACAATTGGGATGGATGCGGAGTTGGGATCGACGATGTACTATCCAACAGGATAGCGACTTACAATGGCTTTTCAGCCCAGGACATCCTGAAGTACGCCTGGACAGGTGACGTCAGGGGGTTGGATCCCCAACTTCGGAACGACACATTCTACTTGGCGTACCCAGGCTGCCTCGCAAGATGTCCCGAACGGACCATTGGTTACAACACAAGCTCTCAGGGCCTCAACGTGGTCGCAACATGGATTTTTCCGCTGGCCATCCTGTTCTCGCTCCCTTTCGAGCACAAAATATTTCTCTCCATCACAAACTGGCTAGGAAGCCCTCAGACGGCCTTGACGGCTTCGATTTGGAATTTCTGGCAGATACGCAAATGTTACCACGAAGCGAGACCCGACCCTCCTAGAAAAAGCACCTTTAGGAAAGTGTGGAGATTCCTTCGAGGTCCCACTGAGCAGGAGATAAACAATATGGGAAATGAAACGGCGGATATGGTTCGGAACCGGATTGATGCATTCTATGTCCTCAGCTGTTTCAACCAGTTTGACCTTGGGTTTGACAAAGTACATCGAAACGCCGGCGCCCGTGAAGCCCAACATCTCGGGCTACAACACTGGCTGACAACACTCAATTACGGACTGTTCCGGCCACTCGCAGGGTGGCCTCCCGACGAAGATGAGCCCCACGATATCATACGGACAAAAGTGGCACTCTCGGTTTTGGCTCAAGAACTGCGGAGGAACCGGCGAAAGGGGGTGGTTCAGTCTCTTCTGACCCTTGTCATCTTCATGATGGCCTTTGGCTTCTCGATCGTCTTGGCTTTTGACGACCTCAGCAGCAGCACATCAATATTTGTGCTGGATATTGGCATCTTTTATCTCTGGGTGCCTGTCGTCGTGGTTTTTTTCATTCTCGATCGCAACCCAGCAGACTCGGGGCGTAGCAAGAGGGCCATGGAGCGCTGGCATTACAATGCCGAGGTTATCAGGACAGCGGCGCTGGGGAGAGGGAATCTCAACCTCTGGACTGAGGGAGGCGTCCCTGAGATCGGGGACTTCGTTGGCCAGGGTCGCATCCTCTCGTATTGCGGTCTTAGCCATGCCGTCATGGAAGCAACGAGAAGAGGGGGTGTGCTTAACTGGGGCCCAGACATGGGGAATAACACGATACCCAACGATGTGATCAACAAACTGAGCAGCCTTAGGCAGCGGCCGTGGATGTGGCACATCATCGGGGTGCTGTGCCTTGCTCTGGTCTGGATCGATGTGGTTTGGGCCGCGTGGGCCGACTTCATCACCCCAACTTTCGGCCCTGGTTGCTGGTCTCTGGCTTTCATCTTTTACGGTTTCTTCAGTGCCGTGACGTGGGTCATGCAATATCGTCCGTTGAACCCGGAACAGCGCATCTCTAGGGTCTTCCGCCGGATCTCGATATGGGTCTCGCATTTTTTCAATACGCTCGCCGTCTTGTACATGATGTTGATGCTCCTCGTCTTTGTAAGTGACTTCCATGATGTCATTTCACTTTATTCGCAACTAACCAGTCGATAGTCTGGTGGATTCCTGAACAACTGTTTTTGCAATTCTTGCATGGCAGGTTTCTTTAGGGGGTACGGTGGCTACGTCGACTTCAAGGGCTTCGAATACTATCGCGACAACTTCAATCTGACAAACCCCTGGATCGGTCTCGCTGCGTCCGCATCGTCTGTCTCGATTTTGTTTCTATTGATAGCACTGTGGTGGTGGCTAGAGTGTAGGTTGTTGTGGGCCGATCGACACCAGCGGACCGGCGCCCTGCGAACGGATGAGGGACGGGCGATAGAACTCCAAGTTTTACGAACCGTAGCAAGCTGAAGGGCCTCTCCCACTTTGAGATGGAGAGAAATTCAATATTCTAGACTCTTGATAAGGGACGCAAAGGACCCCCTGAAACACGGTGTCAACCAATTCAGAAGCCCCGAGCGGCAAAGCGGGCGAATCACAAAAGGGGGAAAACGCCACACGTCGCATTCGGCAGCCACCCCCTGAGACACTCAGCTGAGCGCTGCCCCTCTCACCACATTGAATTTTCGTGACCATATTTTTTTCATCCAACTTCACCAACATTACGGATTATCCCGACCACGACACAATGGCGTCATCACAGCTCCCCGAATATCAGTATACGCCTTTGCCACACGAATTCATCCGCATGGTAACACTTCACCCAGGAGCGCCCACCGACCCCCTGAGAATCAGCATCAACACGCGCTATCTCCCGTTCTGTCCAGCCTACACGGCCGTTTCGTATGTCTGGGGGAGCAATGAACGACCCCATCTAATTGACGCTGCCGACACCGTCATGGTCAAACTGGAGTTTGCAAGTGGACCGTCTAAAACTGTCGCAGTCTGCCCTGGCCAGGCCACGGGAACCATAAGAATTACCGAAAACCTCCGAAATCTGCTCTCAACATCCGCCCTCCCCCAGAAGAAAAAAGAATTTATGTGTGGGTCGACTCAATTTGCATCAATCAGGAGGACCAGATAGAGAAGACGGCGCAGGTCAAGCTGATGGGGAGAATCTTCGCCCATGCCGAGAAAACCATCTTCTACATGGGAGAGGACGACGAGATTTCGAGGTTGGCGTTCAAGGCGATTAAGGTCCTCAACATGGTGAAGGACTGGCCAGTTGAGAAAATCCCCGTCTGTCTGCGTGACGTCGCCAATCTCAAGGGTCCAGATGACGACCCTGAGAAGCTGATTGTGCTTCAAGGAACTCCGGATATCTGGAGACCCTTTATCCTCTTCTTGACGCGTCCGTGGTTCTCTAGAACGTGGATCATCCAGGAAGTGGTGGTTTCCAATGCCGGGATTGTCACCTGTGGCCGTATGACCCTCCCTTGGGAAGAGCTCGTCACGGCGTGCCAAGTTGTCGACCGGAGCCGGATCCACGAGCTAGACGCAAACAGAAACATGATCGGGCTCGTTCTCGGCCTCGAGGCGCGGAGGAGAGTCATCAGGAAGATAGCAAGCCTCGTGAGGCAAGGGAAGCACGACGAGCTTTCCCGGTTCGAAAAGGCCCCTGAAACCCAGAGGATCTGGCACATCCTCTCCGTCATCCAGCACGCGCGAAACTACCACGCAACCGACCCGCGGGACAAGATCTTCGCCCTCATCGACATTGCGGGTGTCCCCTCCAACATCGACCTCGAAATCGACTACAGCATCCCCCTCGACGCCCTCTACACCAAAGTCGCCAAGGCTTTCATCTACCGCCAGCCCACCAAACCCCTCTTCTTCCTCAGTCTCGTCGACCAATCCTACTACACCGAGGACCTTCCCACTTACATCGCCGACTGGCGCCGCCAACGCCGCTCCACCCCTATCGCCTCCCTCCCCTTCCGCGGCGCCTCCCGCTGGCACGGCCACAAGACCGTATCCTTCCACTTCCTCGACACCAAGCTCACACCCTCCGACCCATACCCCCTCCCCCGCGGCCTCCTCATCGCCGGCTGCCGCGTCCTCACCATCAAAGCCGTCGAAGACGCCAAGCCGCACGGCGCCGACTGGCACGCCCTCACCCACGCCTCCCTCATCAACGCCTTCCCCGAACCCTACCCCACCACCCACCTCTCCTACTCCGAAGCCTTCGCCAAATCCATCAACCCGCAAGCGCCGTCCGACTTCCAATTAGACAAACACCCGCGACAGGACACCTTTTGGCAATACCGCGCTGGCTTCCCAAACAAGGTCCGCGACCGCCCGATCTTCAAAAACGATATACCGAAAATGGTGGCCGCGGGCAGGGCAGATATCATCAAGGTGTGGAACGACGAGATCAACGATTACACGCCGCTGGTGAAGAATGCTGGAGCGAAAAGAAGTGACACGGAACCGGTGTATACGCAGCGGCAGCTGTACGAAACATTGCCCCTGCATTTTGCGTTACCGATGCCGGTGCCGCAGGAGGAGCTGGTCGGGGGGAGGCAGTGGTTTATTTCTGAGGATGGGTTCATGGGGTTGGTGCCGCAGGTGGCGAGGCGGGGCGATGTGGTGGTGCATTTGTTTGGGGGGGATCCGCTGTTTGTGTTGCGGAGGAAGGGGCGAGGGGAAGACGGGAAGGAGAGGTGGGGCTTTTTGGGGGAGGCGTTTGTGCTGGGGTTGATGGATGGGGAGGTGGAGTTTGACATGGACGCGGACAAGGTCGAGATGTTTTTGCTGGAGTGAGGGTGTGTCCAATCAACTGGTATTTTGGGTGCCACGACATCAACATCTCGTGACTGCGTGCAGGTCAAGCATCATGGCGTCGCGTCGCTCCCGCATCTCGGCGGCCTCAACGTTGTCCCCGGCAATGCCGTCTGCACTCCATGCTTTGCAAGCTCCCCAGCACCCATCAATGGAGTTCACCTGCGCGCCCTGTAAGAAGGGCTTCAAAACTCAAGATAGCCTGGAGCGCCATGTGAAGGACTCGCCCCGCCACCGGCCCGATCAGTACTGCGAAGCCTGCGACCGCTACTTCAAAAACGCCGAGAGTCTGCAGCAGCACATCCAGGAATCCAAGGCCCACAAGACCACGCCCACGGTTGTCGCCGAGCCCGATGCCAACAACACGCCGCTCGACAAGTTTTTCCTCTCGTTTCCATCGTTCAGCTACGATCCATCACGGCCACCCGCTGAGTCGTACTCACTGCTGCGGCGGCACATGGAATGGTCTCGCAACAATGCCGAGGGTGAATCAGCATGGAGAAGATACAGGGAGGCGTTGGTGGCGGAAGTGCGGATCTGGTTTGGAAGTGAAGATGACCTCAGCGCATGGCATACGCTGTGTCGGGCCATTGGGATTCAGCAGCCCCCGGATACGATCAAGGGTTGTGTGGCTGTAAGTGGCCTTCCTTAGTCCATTGCTCCGGAAACTGACCGTGACATCGAGCACAGGTCGTCCGAAATACGCACGTTAACATTGTCGACTTAATCGAGTGGGGCAGAGGTGGAGCCGGCGATGAGAGCGTCAAAGTGTTCAAGAGCCAGAATGCGCTTCGTGAATACACCATAATTAACGGAAAGTTCTTCCCTCAGGACGAAGTGGTCAGTGAGCAGGGAGAAACAAATGTCGTGTTGCGGCATTTGCTTCGGAAGATTCTGGGGGCGGAGCGAGACCGAGGCAGGGCGAGGTTCGCAGTTTGACTTGAAAATCGCAATGGTCCACTGGTGGATCAGAACCCGGGAACGAAAAATCTCTGCATGAGGATTGGATATTGGGGAGGAGGGATCAAAGCCAGCCGTGCCTGCCCCTTGTTTCTTAGATACTTGCGTACGTTTGAGCGGAAGGCACGAAGAAATCACGCCTTAGGCAACGAATGAAATTTTCAGTGTGGTCCCATGCCACATCAGTTTCTCAGGGAAGCATCCTTCCAGCCACCACAATCCGGTTCCCCTTCCGCCCGCTACTTCGACCCCGCCCCACCAGCATTCCAGCATGTTTCTCTACTGATTGACGCGCCAAGCGAGGGCTAATAGTGGACAATTGTATGGTGATATCCAATTGGTACGTCACCAACAGTGCTCCTGAGACATGCATATGTGAGGCGCCTGGTTTGTATGGATTGAGCTCACTTGACTCCAGGCAAGCAGTTGGGCTCCAAGGACCTCTGCGAGTTTTGCATGGCGATATTGATACATAAGCCAGTGTATTTGAGCGGTATTCGACTCTGAGTGTCACTCCCACTCTACGAGTTCAGGCCCAAGTCCCTACGAACTACCTCACTGCCAGCAAGGTACAGAGGGGGGAGGACTAGTTCCCTACCAGACCAAGTCACCCGACCGGATCAGCCAAATGAGGCCGCCCCTGACCGCCTGGAGACAAGCTCACGTGTTGAGATTCTGCATGATGAGGTCGACCGGGCTGCCGCAACCGATGGATTGGAAGTTGAGGAAGGCGGAGAGACCGGGGAAGGGTGCCCGGGCTGCGAGGGTGCTGTTGAGGGACTTGTCAGCGGATCCAGGAGAAAAAGAATGGGGTTTGGGGCAAGTTACTTCGTGTCATTTCCAGGGTGGTCTCATCATCAACATCGACCAGCACTACGTCAGATGGGTTGCGGGCGTCCAGAGGGACCGAGACGGCCTCCAAGATGGTTGCACTTGGCGCGGCCTTACCCAGGCGGGTGAAAAGGAGGGCAACTTGGACGAGGTGAAGGAACTTCATTGTAGGATGGGGTGATTTGGCTTTGTTTCTTGGCTACCGAATCTACGAAGAGAGTGATCAATGTCTCATATTTATATCCGTGGTATCGCTCAACAAAAAAACCCCTTGTCTCATGGTTCAAGACGTAGGTAGGTAATCCTGATCCCTCCCTCTTGGTAAGCCCCTTTCTGACGAAATGTCCAAATCGAGACAGGGACAGTTGAAAACGGTAATGAGTACAAGCGTCGAGCTCCAATCTGCAACTGAGTATCGTTGATGTGACATACTCTGCATATCATGTCAGCTCTTGTTGCCCGCCTTACAAAACCGTCCCGATCAGTTCCCGCTGTGCCGGCTTGGCAAGACTGTGAGACTTGGCAAGCCGACTGACACTAGTCAAATGATCTTCAGTTGTATGCCCTGATTACTGATGCTTCCCGGCTTTAAAGACACCGGAAAAGGTGGAGAGCAACACTTTAAAATCCAAATATAATATACATGATTTATCAACGTGTTAAAATTAACTTCTCTGGAGTGAAGGAAAGCGCGGCTAAGTGGTGGTGGTAGAGGCCCTAAAACTGGGTCCTCGTAACTCCACCGCCATTCTAGACCCGTGGCAACTGTAGCTGAGGCAGCCCAGAACTATGACCCCCTCGCTCAGTCTAGCCCAGTCTGGCTCAGGCTAAGGCGGTAGCCGCTCAGTTCCGAAGAAGGAAAGGGAAATTCATGGTGCCGATTTTAGGATCGTGAACGTGCTATTTCCAGACCCTTCGTTTCCAACACTCATTCTTACTAGTGTGCTGGCCTCCGGCCAGAACCCCTTTCTTTCTAACAGCAGGAGTGTTTTAGGAGGCGTAAGCCCGGGCGGGAGGGCATCAGACAGCCGTCAGCATTGTCCTCGCACTGCCCAACGTCGACGTCCAGTGGTCGTATCGGGATGGAACGACGGCTTTGACAACTGCAGTCGCCGATGGGCGCAAGGGAATTTGTAGCTTGATCATCAAAAACAACGGTCTGAAGCCTGTATTTCAGTATGGTGCAATTTACGACAAATGCCTCACACACGCCTTCCTTCGGGGCGAACCCTCTCCTTAGATTTGCTCTTTTTGCGTGGCAGTGAGAAAGAGTCGTACCCACATCTTTGAGCTTCTCCTCGGCCAGTATCGCAGTTACCTCTCCGTCCACAATCATCAACCATCGCTCTTAGACCAGGCGGCAGATATGGGACATGCAAGATTTAGCATTGGTGCTCATGAAACGGGGGCTTTTTGATCGTGGTCCTGCGAAAGGGACACCACATGCATTACACACGGCGATTTTTCACAGCAAGGCGGACATGGTGCTATGTCTACTCGACCCCGGCCAACCAGCGCCGGTCGGCCCAAGTCTATCAACAGATTCGAGAGATGGCTCGTTTCGTCAGCTCGGTCTATCCACAGCTGTCGAGATGGGTCTTGACGAGATCGTACAGATCCTATCGGAGCACCCTCAAATGGATCACAACCTCCTCGATGGCATGGAAAAAACATCGCTGTGGCATGGCCATAGCGAGTCAGAAGACCCGCGTTATGAATCTTCTACTCGCCGATCACAGGATAGGTCCTAATGTCGCCAACGAGAGTGCTAAGACAGCTCTGTCTCTTGCAGGGAAGCGAGGCTCCGGGGACATGTTCGAGAAAATCTTGGCACACCCACTGTCGGAGTATTTTAGAAGTCATGGTTGAGCTCGGTGGAGGTTAGGGCTTCTGTTTTATCCTTCATCACTAGGCATCAAGCATAACTGAGAGTTTGGGTTCCCCTTTTTTCCCCGGCTCCACTCCTTTACACCGGCTAGAAATGCCCTGACACCGGCTAGAAATGCCCTGACACCCACAGACAAGACCTGGCGGATTATCAGGGCGACCCGCCGAGGACAACGATGATTAAGAAGACGGGGACTCTGAGCAGCCAAGCTGCAAGAAGAGACGAAACCCCTAGGGAAATGTTGCTACCTTCAGCGGCGGCACGAGCCATATCTGCTGCACCCATATGCCCAGCCCAAACCCCCTGTGCCAAACCCCTCCCCCGTCTCCAAACCGCATCACATCTTCAAATAATCCAGCTTCTGATACCTCACCACCGCCTCCTCACTCATCCCGCTAATAACCAAAATTCCCCCCTTAATAAATGTCAAGTTTCCATGCTTCTTCACCCAACCGAAATTCTTCTTGCCCGCCGCCTCGCGCGAAAGCTCCTCGGCAATCTCGGCGGCGCAGTACTCGTCGACGCCGTACACTACGGCGAGTCGGTGCTTGGCGTCGACCGTCATTTCGGTGCCTTGAGCTAGGTACGGCTGGCACGCGGGGCTGAAGCTCTGCCAGCAGGGCGCGGGTGGGTAGTAGCCGTGGGGGACGTCGGGGTCGTAGACGGGGGTGCAGCGCTTTTGAAGGGATGAGGCCGTCGCGGCCGTGGCGAGGAGGGCGAGGGTGAGGAGCTGCATTGTGGACGTGTTTTTTTCTCGCAGAGGGTGGTTCTTTGCTTCTTTTTTTGCTTGGATGCAAACAATAGCTTTGAACTGGGCGGTGGGCTGGATGGTGGACAGAGGCTGATTCGTCGGATTGAGGTCTAAAAAAACAAAAGCTTGGAGTCGGGTCCAGCGCAGCACTCCGTCATCTACTTATATTGAGGTGGATGCAATTGCTGATGTTCCCTCCAGCATATCAATGTTGCAGTTCCAATAGCGTGGGGACTATTTAAAGATCCCAAGTTCGTATGGATAAATGCCAATTTTACCTGAAATCCTCTCGCTGTGGTCGGGGCTTCTCTTTTGATTGCTCCATTTTTTCGCTGCATGGCCCACAGAGACCCGCCAATCAGACATGCCTTCTTTCTCACGCCGTACTCCGTCTAATAGGTGGAAATGCCGCTTCAGAGATACCTCTGTTACCTTGGCGTTATATTGTGCATTCCTGCAGGAGCGAAGCACTCGAAAAACGTCTGGCCATTTATTGAGAACGGCAAGGATCACGAGGGTCAGCCGATTATGTGTGCCTCTTAGTACGGCCATAGTGGTGGTAGCGGCTAGTAGTTTCGGGCTGTCTGTTAGTTCCGCTCCGCATCCACGCGCTGACCGGTGACCGCTCTTGAGCTAGTTGCCGATCCCGTCGTCAATGTCGGAGCCCTAAGCCCAGCCGCTAAGCCGCGTGAGGCGTGAGTCTGGATTCACACGAGAACGATGTCCTTCAACGTGGCACCAGCCTGGTGAAACGCGTCAAGGTGGATTTTTCCAATACCGAGACGCTCAACCGCAGAAGACACGGGGAGCCTGGTTGGCTGGACCAAGAGGACGTTGTATTGGCACCATGGCTTCTTGCTATTGAAGCGTCGGTCGTCAAACCAGTTTCGGAGATAGGAATTTGACCCCTTGTCGATTTGAGAAGACTGCGGAGGCTTGGAAGAATCGCCCAGGTAAATGTCGGCCAGGTCATCCTGAGGGGGGCGTTGGAAGGTGCCGCTACGGAACGACAAGTCATCATCGTCGTTGGTGAGCGTTGATCTCGACAAAGCCACAAACTCGTAGGTACCGGTCAAGCTTTTGTGGTCGCCGGATACGTGAATTGTACCTGCGACGCGGCCGTGTGTGTCAAAGACCAGCAGCCTACAGACTTGGTGGTCTTCGTCCTTATCCCCACAAGACCCGCCGTAGAAGGCGGAGGACTTGTTGTGGTGGCCATTCACCGAGAATTTGACGCTCCAAGCTCGAAAACGGAGGACGGATGGTGGGTGCTCTGCTAGATGTAGATCCTTGTCGTGCTGTGCCTCGGTTGCTGGAGGGGGAAGGATGGGAGAGGAAAACCACGTGTTGCTGTTGCCGACCTCTGTGAAATAGACGCAGGTATAATAGTGATCGACCGATTCTGTGTGTAGTTGCCACTCCCTTGCTCCTAGAGACTTTGATCTAATGTGAGCGTTTGCGCTGTCATGGTCTGGGAAGGCCCGTTCCGCTGGTGCGAGCTCTGTGTTCTTCCACTGGGCTCTCGGATCAGTGGTGACACACAGGTTGTCGTCATCGTAGACGACCGGCCCATCCCATGCCGCCCATGACCAAGAGGGAAAAAGTTTCTCACCCGTGTGCGGGTCAAGGCGTCGCTTTAGCCATCCTCGCGGGTACCACAGGAGGCCGGCGTCCCACGCGGTGGTGGGGATTCCGCACCAAAGCGGACCTCTGAACCTTGGAGCCAAGACCTGCGATATAGCTGCGAAGGCGTTGAGCCCATCGGTTGCGTACGAGATGTTGCGAGCGGTGTACTGAGAAACTTCTCTGGCATATGTCTCAAAGTTGGTCCGGTGCTGGAAGAGGAAGCGGTGATTCCGGTCACCCCTGTGCCACGAAAACACGCTCTCATCGAACACACTGCTCTCCAAACACTTGTCCTCTTGAAAGCTGGCGTGTTCACAGTTCCAGTAGGCTTGGTGTTGCGTGAACATTAGCATGCGCTTTGAGAGCTTGCGCTCCTGATACGTCCAGCCTCGCGTGCTCCAAACGCTCTCTCCCATGACCGTCCAGGCCCCAGGCATCGCGTTGATTAAGGAAAGCCCCTGGACATTCTCGACGTGCTGGAATGATGTTCGTTTTACAGACCGAATGCCGGGGAGACCCGCGCCAGCATTGTCTCCTGCCGCAGCAACCACCGTCAAAACCGCTGAGCCTGTAGTTATGATTAGCCCTAGGAATGGAGGAATAGGGGGGAGGGGGTGGGCAGGGAGCTGTACTGTAAATCGCACCCATGCAGGGAATCTGTGACATCTTGTCCGAGTCATCATTTTGAATGATGCACAGTGAATCGATCCAGAGGTAGTTCTCTCCCATGGCATCCACCAGGAAGATGGCATCCTTGATGGTCCCGGGAAGATCCACAGCCGGGTCAACAAAGCTCCCGTGGTGTTCTAGAACAGATCGGTTCTCCAAGAGCAACTTGAAGACGGGTGCTTTGCCCCACAGGTAGCTCAACGCTACATAGCGAGCCGCTGGTGGCGCCGGGACAAGACATTTCCGTTGAACATCGACGAGGCGGAACGTGCTGGGAAGCGCATCTTGGCCAACGCCCGATAGCTCCTCCTCCCTCACCGGCCAATGAGCGTGATGCTGCTCGCACAGCGGTAGCCACCTCTTGACCAACGACAAGTCCGTCCAGTCGCGTCTCACGATCCGGCCCAGATACAGCTGCTCTCTCGGGCCATCTCCCTGCGCCAACTGGATGCTGCAGCTCCAGGCGGACGGCGTAACCGAAAACCCATGGCTATCCACAAGCCAGACATCGACGTGGCCCGCACCGTCCCTCTTCACGTTTCCAATGGTGTGCAGCTCGCAGTCCACTTGATCGTAGTCCGGCAGCGCGCCGGGCTCATTGGTGAATATGGTCGCCATGACGAGACGGCAGAACGGGCAGTTCGTGCTGTCCCTCACGCGCGCAAGCGACCCTAGTCGGATCTTTCCCTCCTCTTGATCATCTGTGCCTGGCAGATTGTGGGCCATCAGCCAGGCAAAGTTGACGTGCCGACAAACATCGCACAGGGCGTTCGTCTGGTCCTCGGCCGAAGCGGCGGCGGGGGTTGCCATCCACCAGGGCGGTCGGGCCACGGAAGAGTCCAGGGATCCCGGGGAACTGTGTGCAGACGACATAACACAGTAGCTGTCTAGGGAGGAAGACACGGGCGATCTTGTCGAGGAAGAGGAACGCAACTGTCACTCGGCCGCAGGATCGGGTAATTGCTCAGACCTTGGGCTGGCGGGGGACTATGCATTGGGCACGCGAATTGGCAATTCATTGGCTCCAAGGCCATTGGCCGACTCACCGGCGACTTCGGGCGGCGGGGTATGTTCGCCGTCACGACACTATTCGATGCAGAAGCGTGCACGTGCGGAGTCGTAAATTGAAGTACCTTGCTTCGGAGGCAGCGCAGAATAAGAGAGGAAAAATAACAGTTATGTTGCACGCGAGGAGGACTTGCTCCTGCGAATGCCCACGGGACAGCACAACCTGTCAGAAACACGGCAGACTGGACTCAAATGAAATTAATGGGGTTGCAACCGCGCTGTTCACATGGATTGACGGGATTCAGCATGCGCCGGAACAAATTTACGAGATTTCTCAATCTGTCAAGCTGTTTGAGCAAGCGTTACTTGACCTCTAAGCCCTTGATGACGAATCGGGACCGAAACAGGGGCAGTAGAGGCTCTGGGTCCGATATAGCTTCTCTGATCACAATCGCAAGTCTCGGTGCTCTCCACCAACTTGAAAGCTAATCCGACCAAAGTAGGCCACCCAACATGTCCTCGCGACCAAGCACCAACCAGGCCGCTATCCTCAGCCTCTGTCTTGCCGCGGCAGGCTGTCTCGTCGCCGACGCGCCCTGCGATATCTACTCGGCGGGCGGCACGCCCTGCATCGCGGCGCATAGCACGACGCGCGCGCTGTACGGCGCCTACACCGGCATCTCTAGTAGAAGACATTGGATTGAAGAGAGAGAGATTGTGGCAATTTCGGATATAGTTATGAGGCTGATCTGCCGTTCTTGTCTTGCAGTCGGATGACGAAGGGAAAATCCGCTTCAGCTCGGGTCCTGAGAACCATCGGCTCCAGCACGGGCGCCCTGTGTGGAACTGTGGCTTATCATGTGACCCGATCGGCCACCCTCCGCCCTAATTGTGGAGCAGAGTCCGGTTTGTGCCGATGATTTCGCAATTGGCTGGCAAAAGCGGGGAATTCCCACTTGTTTTTGAGGGTCAAACTGGCGTCCCCCTCCCCACTCTGCAGTTCCAATCTCCTGCTCCACGCAAGCGAACAAGCGTAATTTGCAACCACGACGCGATTGGTCAGCATCTCTCAGCATACTTGCTGCGCGGTCAACACGGGAGCAACCGCAGATGGTCGATGCACCTGACATGACAAGACTCCTCACATCAAAGCTCGACCACTAGCGAAGCGCATCCCACATGAGTCTCCCAACCGGCGATGATAGGGGGTGTGAATTATGCGGGACATTCGTGGCCGCGCTAAAGGACCTCTACAGCAACAGGATTCGATCGGGAGTCCCGCCGAAACGCGCAGACCCAAAGCTTCCAGTTCGACACCACTTTGACTGGACATTCAGGGACAAGCCACCATCGCTGCCGGCTCTTGCCCGGAGCGCCAGATCTGGATGCCTGCGTTGCGCGCTCCTGAGGTCCGCCATCTCCATACCTCGAGGAAGTTCCTCTGGCGACAATGCTGGCGCCGCCGTGGCTGGGGCGAGAGACATCTCACTCAGATTTTACTGTGTCGCGAATTCCCGTCTGCGCGCAGGTGGGATGCCGCTCAAAGAAGTCCAGGAGCTATCCATTGGCAGCGCAGCGCCCACAGGGCATGCAGACTCTAAGCCCTGGGGTGCGATACATGTGTCTCGTTCGGATGGTGAGATGCCCTGACACAAGGCCGGCGAGGTTGCCTCAGACTCGACTAATACACTCTTAGATTTCGAGCCACTATCGGGAAAAAACGTCAAGATAATACGTGGCGCCATTGACAGCTGTGTCAAGACTCATCGGTCGTGCCCTGGGCTTGAACCGACATCGTGTCCTCTGAGACTACTCAATGTCATGGACGGTAACCGTATCAGGCTAGAGAAGCCAGGCAGAAGGAAACTAGTCTACGCGGCTCTCAGCTACTGCTGGGGCGCATCAGAGGCGATGAAGGTGGCCAAGACAACTGCGGACAACGTGGCTGAGAGAATGGACGACTTCTCCCCCGCCAACCTTCCGAAAACTCTCCGAGACGCGATTGCCGTCACCCGGTTGTTGAATATCCAATATCTCTGGATCGACGCTCTTTGCATCGTGCAGGACTGCAGGAGAGAGTGGACCAGCGAGGCGCAGAGGATGATGCAGTACTACGGTCACGCCCGCGTCACCATTGTTCCCGTTGAGGCCGACTCGGCCGACTGTGGCATGCGAACTGGCCACGGGCGCCCAATCTCTTGCAGACTGCGAGGGCCGTGGACAACTGACTGCGGATCGGACCTTATCCTGTCCAACAAGCCACCTGGCAGCAGAAAGTCGATTTCCCACTCTCCCTGGAACCGGCGGGGATGGACATATCAGGAGAGCTTAAACTCATCGCGCATCTTGTTTATCTTCAGCCAGAATGTAATGTTAGAGTGTAGAGAGGGCTCTTGGGACACCTTGGTCGGCTGGTGCCCGCACAAACGCGAAGACTGGTCGAGATTCCTGCCCACTGGCAGCGCCGAGACGTCTCAGGGTCTAGATCGTCTCAACCGCGATTGGTCCTGGCTTATCCAGTGCTATACGGAACGACGGCTGAGCAACCCCCGAGATCGATGGTTCGCATTCTGCGGCATCGCCGAAGCCTTCTCCAGAGCTTCGGGTCGCGAGACCATAGCCGGACTGTGGAAGGACAGAATTGTCGAAGACGTTGTGTCTTGGAGATGCCGCCGGAAAAAGCCCAAGGCACGCTCACGCAGGTCTCTTCTCCCCAGCCTACCCCGCCAAGACTCACTCCACAACAACCCGCTAGCCCCCACGTCGTCTAGCTGTTCTAACTGCGGCACATCGGAATGCGGCACCTCGACTTCCCATGCAGCTGACTCAGAGGGTGCTAGCTTTCCATCCTGGACGTGGCTTGGGGCGCCCTGGTCAGACCATGCAGGGGGGATTCCACTTTCCAAAACAACAATCGAGCGCTTAGACGAGGGTCCTTGTTCCAAGCTGCTCTCAATAATGACTGGCGACGGGAATCTTGAATCGGCCAAGCTGGAGTTATCAGGACCCGTCCTGCCCAAGGATGCGGCACTGAGAATATTAGCTCACGCTCGCGATCTCGCGCTGTGTATTGAAGGCTTGGGACGCAAGGACAGCGGCATCGCGTATCTGGACGACGCCTACGATGCTGCGTATTCTTGTTCTTGCAAGAAGCCTCACGCCACCAGAGACTGCGGGTCTTACAATGCCATCCTTGAGCTTTCACCGCCAGTATCCGCTATGCTGATTGGAACAGCGCGCTTCCGGGCAGTTCTTGGAAAGTCATATCGGCACTTTCTTCTGATACAGCCCACCGCAAGTACTTTTGGTGAGCCAGATGATGCTGCTCACTATCATCGTGTTGGCACCATTCACGCTTCAGAGGATCACTTGAATGGGGTCGTTGAGCGAGAGCTAGAGGGGCATAAAATAAAGACAATAATCCTGGCCTAAGTAGGCCCTTGCCGTGGCATTGAAAACATACGCGGTTGAACACCGCGGTAGTCTCCCAAAGTCTGGTTTGAGCCAACGAGGCAACAGATGAGAAATTTTGGACACACCTCGAGGGGCGCTTGCCCAGCTCGATTCTGCATACATTTCGTCAGCGAGTAGTTGGAAGTCAGGCGATATGCATGCGAAAAACGCACCTGTACGTGAGGTCTAGCATACACTTCATGCGGCGCTTTTACGCGCCCTGTAATTCTAGGATCTCAAGACCTTGCTCAGGCGGACCACCACTTGGTCAAACAGAAATTGCAGTCTTATTTCAATAGCCACCTTACTGGCTACCGTTCAGGTTGTCATGGACAATTTTCCGACTGGCGAGCTGAACAAGGAGCGAAGAACACCCCACACTTTGCAGGCAAAATTAAACCTCAGAACTAACACAGCCGACGGAGGGGTACTTTTGCGCATGTGTCCCGTCGAAGATAGACGCTAGCCACCGGACCGCGCCCGGAGCGCTGGCGGTCAGCTCCTCGAGGTGCCCCCCTACTGTGTTCTTCTCAAACACAACGTTGGCGCCAACTTGGCAATACCTCTCCACAAGTGCAGCGGTGCAGCCGATCGCGGCTATCTCGTCGTGGATAGCTTGGTACACGTATACAGGCATCCACGGCACGCCGTGGTACCCCATGTAGGTGTCCCGTCCCCATGCGAGGCGCATCTCGGGCGCGAAAACGTCTGCCAGCCCGCCGACGAAGTAGGCCGCGATGTCTTGACCGGCAAAGGCCTGGATGGCTTCCACCCACGACTGCTTTTGGGCAGCCAGGAACGTCTCCTTGGTTGCCGGCCTTAGCCGGCCGATGAGATACTTCTGGGCGTCCGGATACTGGCTTGTCAAGCCGAGAAGCGAAGGTGGGATGAGGCCGGCGAGAGGCTTGCCGTTGACATTGTGGAGGACGTCGCTGACGTTGGCCACGGGGGAGCCGATGGCCACGCCGGCGAGGTCGAGCTCCGGGGCGTAGCCAGCGTGCAGCTCGGCCGCCCACGCAGCGGCAAGACCGCCGCCGGAATAGCCCCAGAGGGCCGCGGGATTGCGCTTGCCAATTCCCAGCCCGGCCGCCTGGACGGCGCGCACCGAGTCGAGGACGGCATGCCCAGACATAACGCCTGCGGTAAAGGACGCTCGGGGGCCCTCGTAGTCCGGCACGCTGACCCACCAGCCTCTGGCGAGCGCCGCCGGCAGGTCCTGTACGAAGGGCGTATTGGACTGATAGAACAGGAAGCTGGGGCTGGCATCAATGTAGTTGCTATCGTACGGGTGCAGCCACGTCAAGAACGGCGCGGCCCTGTGCGGGACTGGCGCCAGGGCGCCGTCTGGCGGAAGGTAGAGCGTCGTAACCGCCCAGCTCGGCTGGTACAGGCTGTCGGTGGTCCGATACAGGATATTATAGACGGCAGAGCTGTTGTACATGGCCGTGAGGTTTCCCGCTGCCCGACGTAATCTGAAAATGGTACCGGGTGTCACCGATTCGAAACCGGGAGGCGGCGCATACCACGGATCCTCGCTCGGAGGAATTGGGGCGGGGCCACCAGTGCCCAAGCCGGCGAAGACGAGTAGGAGTGCCGCGCCACGCATTGCGGAAGAGTATAAGAAAATTCGTTGCGAGATGCCGCTGTCATCGCAGTTGGGAGAATGTAGGCATTATAAACCGCGTCGCTCCATCGGGCCCAGGAAGCTCCATAGGGTCAGGGTTATCACAAAGGATCAACATGTCTGGAGAAACTCAGTCACCGGGATGATTGCAGCTGGAGTTTAATCTCCCATGGCCAATACATCCCTTCTTGTGGACATGGCCCGCAGCATTAACTCGCACAGCAACTGCGGGCAGCTGCGGGCGGCATGCAGCATCAGTAACGGCATTTCCGCGAGACCCTAGCGGGTGAATCTTGCCCGGGTGGTGCTAGTGCGACATTCCACAAGCCGCAGAGCGGCATTCCCTGGTAAGCAGGGCTGATCAGTAATTCGGAGAGATGCGTTGCGCCGCGATAATCTCCCAAAAAGGGCCGCCGTATCCCTTACTAAACGACCGCCTATCAAGCACTCTGATGTGTCGGATGCTGTTATTTTATTTATCCGATACCCGCATTAGGTTATATCCCCCCTCTACCCCCGGTGATCGGACTTTACTCTCTCGCTGCGGAGTTCCTCTACATGTCCCCTTCTATCATCACAATTACGACTCTCTCTTGCCCCGTCATGTCAGTAGCACTCAACCCCCTTGAACGTGTGGCATTGGTGTTTGGGGCATCGGGGATCACCGGCTGGGCCATCATGCGCGAGGCCTCGCATCTCACCAACAACTCGTTCCGTCGTATGATCGGCCTCTCCAACCGGCCTACCGACCCTTCGCAGCTGCTTTTGCCAGACAGCAATAAGATTACTTTCGCGTCAGGAGTTGACCTAAGTGCTGGCGTTGATCAAGTCACCGCTGCTCTAAGCGGCATTGACAATATTGAGAATGTTACCGATGTGTTCTTTGCGGGTAGGTACCTCCGGACCCTCCAGACACTTTTTTGACCCTGTTTAGCCTACATCCAGCCCCCGGGAACATCGGACTTTGAGGGACACGAGATCGTCAAAGAGGTCAACACCAGGATCCTTGAGACGGCGGTCCTTGCTGTCGAGAGGTCGTGTCCTCGACTCCGGTTCTGGTCTCTACAAACGGGTGGTAAGGTGAGTGGGTGTATTTCTTACAGCATGCGATGGCCAAGATTTGGCTGGCCGGTCTAAGCTAACCCATATTAGTCGTATGGCTTCACCCACGTGCGCGAGATCGGAGTACCAAAGGTGCCGTGCGACGAGTCAGACCCTAGGATTCCGCAGCCATATCAGGATCAAGTCTTCTATTATGCTCAGAGTGACGCCCTGAAGAGGCTCTCGACAGGGCAGCGCTGGCGGTTCAGCGAAATTCGCCCCGACCTTGTGGTAAGGCGCCATCCCTGCCTCCCCCTTCCCCTTAAGGACTTTGCAGGAAACCGCTTGACTAACACAATAGGGGGTCCAAGATCGGTTTCGTCCCGGGTGGAAAGAACGCCATGAACCTCGCACAGGCGCTTGGCCTCTTCCTCAGCTTCTATGCGGACCGTGAGGCCCGAAGCGCCGCGGGCGGAAAGCTCGTCCAATTCCCCGGCACGGCGGCGTCATACAACGCCCACCACACAGAAGTTGGACAGAGTACACTAGCCCGCGCGCACATTTTCGCCTCCAACTTCGCTACCGCCCCAAATGGCGAGATCTATAATGTCGGCGACTCCCCTCACATCACCGGATTGAGTTGGAGGGAAAAATGGGCCGCGATCTGCGGCTACTTTGATCTCGTAGGGGTAGGCCCGGGAGAGTGCGTGGCCGCTCTCAGCGCGGGCATGTATATGCTGCAGCACCAGAGTGAATGGAAAGGGTTTGAAGATAAGCATGGTCTCACGCCTTCTATCATCCAGCATACGAGCTGGGAGTTCCTGGAAGTGCTCCTATCGCTGGCTACGTTTGATAGGCAGTACAACCTGTCCAAGCTTGCGGCGGCAGGATTCCATGAGAAGGCCGACATTGCGCAAAACTATTTTGAGGCTTTCCAACTGATGGAAATGGCAAAGATTATTCCACGCCGCCGTCCCTCTCCATCAAGCCCTCTATTGGATTAGAGTCGCCAGGGGTTGCCGTATCAAGGGCTTTTTATATTAGGGGTTTGAAACAAAATTTGAGGAATCAAAGATGAATCATGGGTTTGTATTTGAATTTATTCTTGCAGGAGGGCCAGATGCTTGGCCGGGCTTAGTTAATAATACCAAGACTTGGATCCCACTTCGAGAAGCTGCCTGAAGATGATGTTCATCATGATGGCGAGTCCGAAAAATACTCTGATTACCTGTTGAAAATTGTCGAACTGCAGCGGCAGTTCTTGGCGCTCAGGCGCCCAGGCGCCTTACCGCTCCAGGCTAGGCTGGAACGCAGGAGCCTTTCGTCATGTGCTCTCCTCACACACAGGGAGCTCTCTTTTGTATTTAGTCTGGGAGCTTCGCTCCTACCCTTTCTACCTAATCAAGTCACTTTGCAACTGCACTTCCGCTGCTCCCATGAGCTCCGTACCCTCAGTGAAACGTTCCACAAAAATTGAAATATCAGCGATGCTGTCTGGTGTGAGAGATGGAAAATAAAAATTAAAAGATGTACGTACTCCGGTGCTGGCGAAATCGGGATCTCCGACAAAATCGCCCGGCCCGATATCACCCACCCGCAAAATCTCGTCATTCTCGCCAAAGATAACGGTGCAGTTGACAGGGCCGGGGCACGCATCGGCCGGAACGGTGTATGCCTGGCTCATTGTGGAGATCCGTATTCTGGGGCGTGGGTTTGTGTAAATGCAAGACCGCATTCAATGCCATGGGATTTCGTCACATGGCTACGTGCAGAATAAATAATTATTTGAACTGAAATTTCTGGCCCGCTGCCGAGATAAGCGCATCTCTTACGGTTTCACAACATGATTCTGGGTTGGCGGGGAGCCCTCAACTGGGACAGGCACATCTGCAACAAGGGTGCAACATTCAGTGATTCTGAGGTGAATGCAGCCTGCGTAGCGTGTGGACTAATAAAGACCGGTACGGCATGGTACTAACTGGAAGTATTATTCTAGGAGGCCCTGTGTGTATGAATGTCATGTGAGCCAGGTATAAAAGGGAAATTTCTTGTGCTCAGATTCGTCGCACAAAACAACAAGATCAATAGGGTGGGCCCTCGACAGCTTTCAACATGCTCGTCGAGAACGAAACAAAACGCTCAAGAACCCTGCCGACCATACCACCCCTCCTGACTCACATCCTCCCTCACTTTGTACGCCTCCTCCGCTACCCGCAGCGTCTCAAAGTCAACCTCACAAACTACTTCGCCTTCCTCTTCAACCCCAAATGCCCCCAGACGACCAAGGATCGGCACCGTAACCTGGCTCCGCCCAAATGCATTACACAGCACAACCGCACACGTATTCTCAAACGCCCTCGCCACCGCAACCCCATCCAGAACTTCCGCCTCCGAATTTGGATTCAGCTTCTTCACATGGAGGTCCACCTCCGTGATATGCCACCACGCCGGGACAACCACAAGTTCAGCGTCGCCGCGCACCGCAAGTTCCCGGAAGGCCTCGAGGAAAGCCAGATCCCAGCAGATGAGTAGTCCCGCCCGAACAGTCAGGTCAGTGCCCGGAATGGGCAGATCGAACGCCGTATGCGGGGACTAGACGCCTGGGGTGAGGATCCCCCGCTCGGGATGCCACAGGTTACGCTTCTGGATGATGCCAAGATTTCACCGGTTCCCGCGGCGGGCAGATACGCCATATTGTGCAGCTCCGGTGATGACGCGAAACCCGAGGCAGAGTGTCGCTGGGTGAGGGTAGTGCCAGGGACGATGTGGATGTTGAGATCCTTGGCTAGTGCTTGGTACCGCGGGAGATAGGACTCGGCTTCGAGGCAGGAGGCGGCAAAGCCTGGGTCGGAGGGGACCCAGGAGGTAAGGTAGTACTCTGGGAGCATGGCGAGGTGGCACCCGGCAGCGGCGGCATCGCGGATTTTGGCGGAGGCGGTGGTGAAGTTTGCTTCGGGGGAGAGGAGCTGATTTCCGGTTAGTAGAGAGGTACATTACGAAGGAGTTGTGATTTACCTTGGGCTGGAATTGGATGAGGGAGATTTTCAGTGTCGGGGTCATGATGTCAATGAGGTCAGCGTTTGCTGATGGAGTTTTGGATAAGTTTTTTTTTTTAAAGTGATGTTTCACAACAACAGAAGGTTGGGCAGCGCCTTTCGCACTCTGGGGTTTTGATGGCGATGAGGCTCTGGGTAGATGTCGGTTCAGGGGTGCGGAAGGGTGATGGTTCGGGGATGGTTCACCAGTGGCGCAGTCAAGTCGTTGAGAGCCTGGAGGCAACCACCGCTGAGGCCCGAACGGCGGGTCCTGATTCGCTCATGGTCACTCATGCCTAGCTCTGATTAGCTCCTCTCGACTTCAAACTCGATATTCTGACCGCTCCAACGTCGGATCTACGAAATTCATCATTGGTCTGAAGTCATTCTCTCCATGCTGCGTGCGACTTCACGGGCTCACGTTTGGCTTCCCTCCCGCCATCAGGCTTTGGTCCCACTCTTAGCATCATGATAAATTCACCGAATGAATACCCATAAAATCAGCAAGGCTCCCAAACCCCAACCAACACGCATCTCCCGATCCACCCGAGATCCTATTGAAGGCATCTTCTCCCTTGTCCCCGTAGAAGACGACCTCCGCCCCATCCCAGCATCAAACCCTTCCTCGAAACAGACCTCATCCTCGCCCGTGTTGAAGATAGAGAGGCCATTTCTCAGTGTTAAAAGGCCTGAAAACCATCCGTACACACCTACTGGTATTACATGGGCATTTCTAGCATGGTTAAGACACTATAAGTATGATAATAGGCCCTGCTACTGGTGCACCCTCCAAAACAGCTATACGTATACCCCCGTTCTAAATTGCTAAGCGTAAACGCCTTAGGGCTAAGTTTTCTGTGTGGAAAAATTCAAAGCTTGTGAAATAGACCTTAAGACGAAAGTGATAGCTGAAAATTCATTTCATGACTAGGAAAGAAATACAAAACACCTTAGATCCGATGTCGCACTAGACATATGTATAGCTGGTCTCGTACGTGGTCCCGGCCCCCGCTGCTGCCTTGAAAGACTCTCCTCCTTGGAGCGTCGTAGCGTTCAGATCGTTCTGGTGCTGTATGCTTTGTTCCATCAGCTGCATCTCTGTGTTGGCCATGGCGTTGTAGTCGTAGACCGCCGTGTCTGCTCCCATTGTTCCGGTGCCCTCGGGAATTTGGCCGAAACCCGGGTCTTGATAGGCGGAAGCACTTCCGTCGTAGGCGGTTGGCTCCTGATAGGCACCACCACTACCATCACCACCAAAACCACCAGTCTCGCCATAGGCCCCATAGTTGGCATAATCCTCTCCGCCCGCGTAGCCTCCCCAGTCCGCGCCTCCCCCTCCCCCGCCACCATACCCATAATCATTAGCCCCGGCTTCGCCAACACCAACGTCCCCGCCAGCCTCACCACCACCACCGGCATCGGCGCCGAAATCGGTAGCACCAAGATCTTCTCCACCACCACCCCCTATATCACCGCAATCCTCCCCTGTCAAACCCATCATCAGAACTCTCACCCCCACGCCCACCGCAGTTCCCGTCGCGATCCCACCCAGCATTTTTCCTATCCCGCCGCTCTTCGCCTTCTTGGTGGGAGCACCAGCACCAGCACCAGGGGCCGTCGTCGTCAGCAGGGTACCCATGGGTGGGGCTGCTGCCATTCCACCCCGCGCACCGGGACCTCGGCCTCCCCGCAAGGGGGTGGAGGTGTCTCTTCCTCCTCCTCTGCCGCGTCCCTGGCCCTGCATCATCATCATCATCATCCCCCCTTCCCCCCCGCTGTGTGGAGATGCGTGTCCTCCTGTGGTGGTGGGGTTATTAGGGCGATAGCCTGAGGTGGGGATGCTAGCATAGCCTGGAGGGTTTATGCTACTGCTACCTAAGTGGTGAGGTTGTTGCTGTGGTGGCTGTGGCTGTGGCTGTTGTTGAGAAGGAAGAGATCCTTGCCGTTGGCCTTGTCCTTGCGACTGGCTGGAGGGAAGTTGAGGTCCCTGAGGCTGGGGCTGAGGCTGGGGCTGACCAGCGCTCCACGAAAGAGGAGACGGGTGCTGCTGATTTCCATGCGGATAACCACCAGCAGGATGGCCAGGCTGCTGAGCACTGGCAGCAGCTGGCCAAGTCTGGGTATGCTGAACGTTTGGTTTCGTCGTATTGTCCGCCGCTGGCGCTGACGGAGGACTCGACGTCGTCGCGCCCTTCAGGGCGTCACCCAGTTTCTTTGCCGTCTTGTTGCTCCACTTATTAACGGTGTCACGGGTGTCTTTGCTCAAGATAGAGCTGGCGAGCCCCTCCAGGGTCTGACCAGCTGGTCGAGGGGCCACAGGAGGGCTAGTAACAGGCCCTGGTGCTGCTGGTGGCGATGCTGGGAAGTAGTTCGGGCTGGCTTGGTATGGAAGAGCGGGAAGAGAAGAAGGGCCTTGGGGAGCACCTTGGATGCCTTGTGGCGGTTGCTGTGATGGATTGGTAGGCTGCTGCTGCTGCGAACTTTGCCACAGGGGCTGTTGGATTTGTTGCGGAGGAGCAGCCTGGGGGTGCTGATGCTGCGGGTACCAGTACTGGTTAGTTTGTTGCTGCTGCAGCAGCAGCTGCTGTTGTTGATGATATTGTTGATGATATTGTTGTTGCTGAGCGGCAGCTAGCGGAGGAACCGGACCGCCCGCCGGGAGCTGTTGCTCAGCCGTAGTGTTGGGTTGAGTCGGTTCTAGCGGAGCTGAGACCGCGGGCTGAGAGAACGTCACAGGGGCAGTGTGAATTGTTGTTGGCAGAGGTCGCGCTTGGCCCTGGCTTGGCTCGGCCGACACAAAGCCGGGACGTTCAGCGGAGGGTGGAGGAGGTGCCTGATGAGGAGGCTGGTGAGAAGGGGTTTGGAAGCCAGTTGACGGCATGCTCGGAGGTGTCTGCGCATGGGAGGGTTGCGGCGGTGCCACCTGAGCTTGCGCGCTGGGGTAAACCTGGTGCTGAGTTTGAGTCTGAGCCTGAGCCTGAGCTGGCCAGCCAGCCGATGGCGCTGCGGGAATATGGACAGGTGCGCCACCAATGTATGCATGATAGGGCTGGTGAGGATGCTGGTAGGTTTGCTGCTGCTGCTGTTGGGGATGCTGATAGAGGAGACTTGATGCCGCGGTCAGAGGTGCGCCTCCCAGACCGGACCACGGGGGCTGTATTTGCCCTCCGACCGGCTGGAGAGGAAAGGACGGGTGGCGTGCATCGGTAACACTCATTTTCGCCATCGATTGACCGAGAGCGTCGACATTCTGCGCCGGTGCACTGTATGGCTGTTGCTGTGACGCGTGATGCTGTTGCTGGAAGGCGTGTTGAGCGGGCGGTTGGTAGGTCATGTAGCCATTTGGAGCTGGCTGTGAGGGACCTTGGCTGCCATAAAATGGCTGCCCGCTATGGTATGACATGATCGCCGGCCCAACTGCGTGTTCGTGGCGCTGGATGTATTTGCACAGCACTCTTGGACGCCCGGGGCCAAGATGGAAAGAACGAGTTGTTGAGGAGAAATCATCCACAGCGTTTATGGGAATGGAGAAGTCTTCATGTGCATCGCAGACCCTTGCTTGACAGGAGTGCCAAGATGCGGCTGAAAGCACTAGTTTGGAATGTAGCAGCTAGCGTTTCCGAACATGCGCCCCGTCGTGATACTAGCGAATGAAAGAATGCAATAGCAGGTCTAGACTCAATGTGGCGTTGCTCCTTTGGACACGATGGCTGAAACCCACATTCTGTGCACTTCTCCGTGAACTCGGCGGCTAATGAGCCTGTTCTTCGCAGTGCTGCAGGGAAACCCATTTTGCTATTGTTCTGAGTGCTGGTGTCAAGTCGGTGACGCTGCGTGATAGGGAACAGCCTGGTAGCCTGCGACACCCGCCTAACCCGCCCTACGATGCGGCACAGCCGAACTCAGGCCCGGTAATCAGAGAGATCGCAGCATCCCACGGTTAGCCGTCATTGGTAGAAAGATGAAACGGGGAAACTTGATTAATCAGTGTGGAGCAAGGTGACTGAATCCAAGGACTTGGGCGCCCCAATATTTCTGTGGGAGAAGCTTGACCTCTGCTTTTGCGTCTGGCTTGGTACCCGGTGTGCCCGTTTGTACCGAAATCTATCCCAGTGAAAGCATGGCACAGCCATCCCTGGGTGGGACCATTTGAGTCAACAAACATGTGCTGCTCTTGCATTGCTGATGCGGAAATCTCGGCTAAAGAACTGATGCTGCGTGTTCTGGATTGCAGTTGCTTTTTCATTTTGAATCAAAGCTTGGCTTATATCCCATACTGGCTGATTTGGTTTCGTGCTTTCTTGCCACTTTTGATAACACATGAGCTGCTCGTCCGCTTCTAGTCCCATGCGTGCCTCGGTACTTATTTACCGAAACTGGAAACCGCCCCTTAAAAAAAGGGCCGGTGTCCCCATACTGCAGTTTGAGATGGCGAACTGTATCTCAGGATAACGCTCATGGCGGCGAGGATGTAGCGTCGTGATGATATTGTAAGCGATGTTGTGGATGTTGTAGATGGATCCATTTCCAACTCCATGGCAAGGCAGACACGATGATTGTTGGCTCATGATCAATAAACTAGTGCTTTAAAGTCTAGTCCCGTCGGATTTTGTTTGACGCGGGAAAATCAGGTACTAATGTTACTATTACTTTCACCCGCCATGGTGTTTCAGATCGCGGGTAAGAGGCTGCTTGACTCATGAACGCTCGGCCCCTGCACCATCAACACGAAATCTTTCGGCAGCTGTGCCCCATGGGAAGCTTGTTCCCACATAAGCTTTGTTCTGACGGCTTCTTCTTGTGGGCGGCAGGGGTCGGCCAAATGCCAGTCCACTGCAGTCGGGGGCTTGATTGTTGGCATCTGCTACGCGGCACTTAGAACACTGCAGAATGAAGACTGCATCACATTACTATGGGCCGGGTGAAAGATGGTTATTTTGCTGCCTGTTTGTAGCGAGTCCTTAGCAGTGGTGGAAACGCCACCACGATCTATCGTCTTCTTCCTCTTGGCAATCTTTTCTCCACGGTTTGTTTCATGCAAATTCTTAGTATTTTGTGCTGTATAGCTTGAGCCGCACTGCGTCACAAAGGACTTTTGATACTGTTTGACAGGCATTTAACTTCCTTCTCTCCCTCTCTTGTTTTACCCTAAAGTTTCTCTCACTAACCCCTGCTCACTCTTAACCACCCTAGCCACATTGGTCAGGCGCATACTTAGGCGCTACTTAGGACATGATTAGGGAAAGCCGCTAAACCTGGTTTAGATACGTAGGCAGTGCTCTGAAACTTAGTGAGGTTCTAGAAATTCGAATAGCAACTCTTCGCAAGGGAATAAGAACTGGGACCAACCCCCCCCCCCCCCTTTCATCCTTCCCCCTTTGGTCCATAAAACCTAGTTCACGTCCCCATTGAGTCACCATTCCATCCTCTTATTTACGGGAGTAGGTAAGTTCTACCATCTCAAGCCCCTTATGTTCTCCTTTGTTCGCTCTACGTTCTAATATGGAATGTCCTGGAGCATTGCATACCAGATCCCCAGGGCCAGAACCCCCTCCGACTGCGGTCTATGATAGTGGAGATGGCAAGGGGGTCTGCTCCGTCCCGAGCTCAACTGGTGTACGTTGCCCCTAAAAACTCGGGCGGACAGGCACTAACATATGTCGTCGGTACTGGCGTGAACTGGGCGGATCCGTCGCCTGGTCCCCCCGGCCCAGCATATTGCTCTCTCTTTAGAAAACACGCCCCGCAGAGAGCCTCGCTTGGCTTGTACTCTCCAATCCACCTGCGCCCCTGAGCGCGATACAACATGGTAGCTGCGTCATAGAACGGATCCCCCAGAATGGGCTGGTCGGAATCGATAGCGGAATATTCCTTACAGAGAAGATTGATGAGATGGATGTCCACTGCCACATCCTTACAGAACTCCTCGTCAACGTCCTCTTCATCGGCGTCTCCTAATTCGGGAACATGTCGCTGCGGCGGTGTCACGCCTTTCTCCTGTAGAAACTCGAGACACTCGCAGTGGTGCTTGTGGCCGGTGGCGCCGCATTCGTCGAATGAAATGCGTCGAGGCTGCACAAGCCCCTTGCCGAGAGTTGTGTAGTCGTCGTCGCAGCCCAGGCATCTCATGTTGTACGACACGGCATCATGCCATTCTTCGGACTCGGGCGGCTCTGACTCGTCCCTGGAAGCCTGGATGCACTGCGCCAAGGCGTCTCGATCAAGCGACATATCGGCAAGCAGGTGCTCCAGCTCGGCCTCCACCAACGCCTTCACATTGGACAAGATACGCGGCGACGTCTTCGCCCACGTGGTGTAGATGACGGGAAGCGACCGATTCAGCTCCCGCACACCAAAACCCTCCATCCCGGGGATGGGGTCAAACCCTTCGACCTGAAGGCACTGGCATGCCTGCACAATCAGTGGCAACAGCTCGCGTCCGCTCGCCCGCAGCGCGAGCCAGTGGCCGATGGCGCTGGCCTGCGACTGGGACTGCGACTGCGACTGCGACTTGGCGTCTACGCTGTGGCTGTTCACGTTCGTCTGCAAAAGGCCGCGAACGACGGCCCGTCCGTGCTCCTCCACAAGAAAACCCCTGACCGCCTGCTGCAGCCCGTGCCAGATGGAGTTGGCGCCGAGGGCTACGAGGATCTCGCTCTGCTTCTTGGTGTACACCCACTGGACGGCCGTTTCCGCCATGTTGCATTCTTCCAGAGACATGTGCTTGATCAGATTGTGGCCTACTACCCAGCCATCGCCGTTGAGTTCGGATACATCGAGGCATTCTGCACCGAAGGTGTTGATCATGTCAATTTTGCGCTTGGACGGTGTAGCTCCGCAGAACTCGGACCAGATGCCTAGGGGTGTGCTACGTGTGTATACAAGTTAGCGGGCGAGGAATCACAGGTAGATAGTCATGTTAACTCACAGGGCGTCTTCTGTCGGACCCTCATATGCGAGAGCCTGTCTATCTGCCCCTTTATGGATCAGGAATGAACAGAGTTCGACATGTCCTGATTTTGCGGCAAACTAATGAGGAAAGGAAAAAAACGTCAACTATTAGGCATGAATAGATGCTGCACATCGCACACCAAAAGGTGAATCGTGACTTACATGAAGAGGCGTCCAGCCCTTCGGACTCGTGTCCTTGAGTGACGCGTCGCCTCGCGAGAGCAGCATATCCACGCCCTCAATACTGCCCTTCCGACACATGTCGAAAATGAGGGCATTCTCCGGGACGGCGCTGATAGCCGTGACGTTGAACTTCCATCCCGTCGTGGCAGACCATTTCAGATTGGCTTCCGTGCCATAGCGAAGGCCAACCTTGCTCAGCCAGCAAGCAGGATAGAAGATGAACGAGGTGATAAGCTCCAGGTTGCCCTTGGATGCATTGGAGCCCTCGGCCGCTTTGAGGGAGCTGGTGCGGATCCAGATCGATCCAAACATCACGCCCATGGATGTTTTCTGGTGGCAGGTCTTGGATCGGGTGAGACGGGGTGGCGCAGCCGGAGTGCCAGGCTTGTTTTTTTTGGTCTTCTGAGCACTACTAGTAGAGGAAGGGACCTTGTGAACGTCGAAGTGGTCGTCGTCATAGGACCCGGAGTGGCTGGTATCAAACGAGGATACCTGACGCATGCTGGACAGCATCAGCTGCTCAATTGTCCCGCTTGCGACCAAATCGTCAACCGCCAGGTGGAGGGCCTTCTGCAGGAAACCCTGGACGGCACGGCTGGACGCAATCGCAACGATAGATGCATCCGCATCCTCGTGCACCTGTATTGCGCCCGGCTCGCCGATCGTGTCAGCGGAGAAGGCATCGGCATGCTTTGTCGCGTTCGTCATGGGTGTCGATTCGAACTCGGGTGACATTTTTGTCAGACGAGGCTCGGGCGTGCCCTCTTGTTGACCCTTGGTATTGACAGCTGTGCCGACGTGGATGTTGACCATCTCGACAGTTTGGTTGCTAACACAGACACGGGGCTGTGTGATACTAGACAGACGCCGTTAGCGCTGGGCTTGCTTGTTGGACCACCTAAGTACTGTACCACCTACTTTTGATATATTAACGCAAGCGTCAGACTGCCCTTCAGTTCACTCAGCCCCTGGCGAAACTTTTCCACCTGTTTGACTTTGGTTGTCATCTTGTACTTCGCCCAAAGACGATCCCGCTTCTGGGCGTTCTTGAGCGGCTCAACATCAACCTCGGCGACAACTGCCCAGAGTTCCTAGGCATTCATGTATCAGCGTATCCACACGTAAAGGCCCAGCGCGGTAAGAAAGGCGGTGTTGAGACCTGGACTTTGTCACAGCAAGCGTTAAGTATCAAAACAACAGGGGGCACCAGGTTCGGCTCATCCGCTATGGGTTGCAAGAGCCCCGCAAGGAGCATCAGCTCCTCCTTGATGGCCTGGACAGCCGCAGGGGCATCTTGGAGAGACTCCCAGAACTGGTACAACCGAAGGCAGCCGTTGGCAACTCGGGCAACAGCATCAGCAAAGCCCACACCTATTGGACGAGGACGTTGTTAGATTACAGTGATTGGATTGAAGAGTGTTCTCAGGAGAGACACATACTCGCAGCAGCCACGGAAAACGGGTCCATCGTGAAAGTAGTATCTGGAAGTAGGGCCCGACAGGTTAGTTCACACGAAGGTCCAGGTTCAAGAAAATCTCCGTTTGACGGTATGATTCCCTCAATAAATAAGATAGATGGTGGCTGTCGCATGGCATCTTAGGTGGCTTTTCCCCGCATCATGCTTTTTACGTGGCACAGATCGAGTGGCCAATGTTGGTGTCTGGACCTGCAGTCTGCAAGCCACATTAAGGCCACACCAATCCAAGTTGTGACTCCAAATCCGAGGTTGCTTTGAGCCACTAGCGCCACGCGGCTCCCACGAACTATCACATTCTAATCCAATCAAACTACCTACTGGCCTTCGTCATGGCAGATAGGCTCGGCGTGGTGTTATGAAGGTAGAGCCGGGAATCGGCTCGGCTCACGGGTCTGAGCCATAAGGGGCCGGGGTTCGACATGCGAGATTCGTAATCTGCATAAGCGATGATTTTTTACACGTTTATGACACAATTGCCATATTCATCCTCTTAACTTACATTCACTCCATCTACCGATTACTATCAGAAGGAGGAAGATATGGTTGTACCGCACAGACTTTGCGGAGAGGAAAATACCCTCTCGGGATTTACAGGCCAGCAGATGCCTTTCCAGCCAATCTGATAGCCAGGATTTCCAGATCACAGTGGTGAATGCAGCCGTCCTGTCGACCCACAAATTAGAAAAGGGGTAGTCGGGCCGGCCCAGCTTCGGGCGGCAAATTAATTGTTATCCAAGGGTTGCGGGGTACCTAACTCTGTTGGGTTTCACTCCAACTATTAGGTGCCAAGCCTGTCAGAACCACATCCCCACCCTTGGGCAGTACCCGCAATCCATGGAGCGGCACGCCGAACGCAAAGCCCGGGAACTGGGTTATAATCACACATACGAGCCTCATAGCTGCCAACACTGTAGCTGGATCGTGTTTGACCAAGCCGACGTCGGCGCCAATGGAGATGGAGAGCACCTTTTCGCAGACCAGCTTTCAAGAGCTAGCAACGTCGTCTTGGCCGACACCCTCGCAGATGCACTGCGGGCGCGGGATGCACACTGCCCACTTCTCGGACACCTCCTTGGCGAGTTGATGGACAACCCCGAGCTATCCCCTTCCATATTAGATATCGACGGCTCCGGGACAGTCTATGGCTCGCTTACGCCGAAAGGGCTTAAACTCAGCCACAAGCTACCCAGTGGCATGGCTTTGATGAACAGCTTGAATGTTTCCATCCAGTCAGGTAATTGCGTATCCATGCACATCCATGGCTCCCATCTTTGCCCTGGCTCTACAACTGACGCTGCGGAACTCTCCAGACGATCCGACCACTTCACTCGATTGTGATCCTGCCTCCCCAGAGGCTTTTGAGCTATCTCGGAAGTGGATTTCGACGTGCGCTTCATCCCATCCACTCTGCCGCCCGCCGCCATCCCAGTTTATGCCCACGCGGGTGCTTGGAGTAAGCGAGCCGGTTGTGAGGCTCTGCGAGTCTTTTGACATTGACAAGAATGAATGGTGCGCGCTGAGCTATGTATGGGGCGGCGATCAGCCGGTCAAAACCACCAGAGCATTGCTGCACGAACACTACAACGGCATCGCACTCGACCGTCTTCCCCAGGCTCTCCGGGATGCTGTGCGGGTCTGCCGAGCACTGAGAGTCTCGTACCTGTGGATCGACGCTCTCTGCATTGTGCAAGATGACCCGGCAGATCTGCGAAACGAGCTTGCTCGGATGCCGGAGATTTACCAATACGCTACCGCTACCATCAGCGCCGCATCGTCAACAAAAGCCGACGATGGGTTTCTTTTTCAACGTGGGCACTGGTATCGGCAATGCCCGCCCGTACGCCTGCAGGCGGTGACAGAGTCGGGAGAGCGTGTTACGGCGTTTGCCTACGAAAAGAGGGTTTGGGAGAGCGAACCTATCGGCTGGCGTGCGTGGACATACCAGGAATATGCCCTATCACCCCGCGTCCTGAGCTATCGAAGTACCTTGCTGGAGTGGAGCTGCAGAACTCTCGTTGATTCCTACGGCCTACTCGAGCCGACGACTCTCTTGCGAAACTCTAGGGACGTCCTCGAGCCTCCTTACTCGCTGTCAGCTACGCCGTGGTCCGATACCGTCGAAGGCTATTCTCTGCGACGACTGACATTCGGGTCTGATAAGCTACGAGCACTGTCAGCTATCGCCCGGGTCTTCCACCGGGAGACCGGCAAGAAGTACCTGGCGGGCCTGTGGGAGGAGGATTTTCCGCTAGGGCTTTGTTGGTTTCCCGCGATGCACAGCGGCAGTCCTCGCATTCCGCGGCCGGCCGAGTACAGAGCCCCTTCCTGGTCGTGGGCATGTATTGACTCGCCAGTCGCGTATCTGGTGCCGCATCCTAGCGGCCAGAATCATCTAAAAGCCACAAGGTGTGAAGTCCTGAGTGCTGTGGTTACGCCTACCTACGCTGGCGGAGAATTCGATTCCATCATTTCGGGGTCTCTTACGATAAGAGGGGCTATAAAGGCGTTGAGCTCTTCGGTCCACGTAGACTGGCGTTTGGACGGTATTGAAACTCAAGTGGGAGAACATACCGTGGTAGTGACACTGGATGCCGAAGATAGGGTCGAACGCGGGAGAATTTTGTCGCTCCTTCTGTTGGCGGAATTCTTCGAGGACGAAGACGAAGATGAGAGCGTATTGCCGGCCTATGTAGGTCTGCTTCTTGAAGAGACGGGGCAGCGGGACACCCTTCGCCGCCTAGGCTCCTTTCAGTGCTGCAATGGAGCTGAATTTGGCGAGGGTCATGACCGGTGTAAGGCGATATTTGAAGACTTTGAAGACAGAACAATCACTCTAATTTGAATGGCATTTCCTAGTTGGATTTGTTTTCAAATTATGGTGTTCTTTCGGTGTCCCCTTCCTTCTCTTGCTAAGCTAAGAATTTTTTTGCTGTATAGCCATCATACTCCTCGTGTCAAACTAAAGTACCTAGCTGCGTGATTAGTACCATATCTTTATATCAGTCCTTCCCACTTGCCTAGGTGATGGAGTATTTTAACTTTGCTCAGTTAACGGAAGATGCGTCTGGTGGAACGATTCACCAGGTTTCATTTCGCCAACTGGCAGCTAGATGCCTTGTTGTTTTCCTTTTCCTCGCGCAATTCAGGGGGTATTCAGGATGTTGAAGGGTCTCAGACGCTAGCAGACCTCTGTAAATTTGCCAGCGCGCAACGCGTCTGACCCTATCTTAAGCGGAAAGACCTCTAAGGGCAGTGTCTACCGGCAGAAAATTACGGAGCCCGCGGTAGTAGAAACACCATATCCAGCTCAAAGCTGAGAACTAGGTCTCAATGACGCTGAACGTAAATTTCCTACTAGTAGAATATATATTTAGCAGGATTTTAGCCTTAGAAGAAGTATGCGTACCATCCGGCAAGCTAAGTTAAATTACATACCTAACATTGAAGATAATTTAAGATCTATCACAAACCCATCGCTGATATTACCATATAGATCCTCTAAGTAAGAGTACTATACTTGCTGAGCTGTTTAGAGGACTTATATTCCATCAAGCAGAACGCACTACATAATGAATAAAGAAGAGAATCAAATCGGTAATAACTACTGATACTTTTATCAGTGACTTTAATAATTAACTGGTTATGTCTATCTGTAATACAGCGTGTTAACTCTATAGGTCTAGACCTCCCGCTTTCTTTCTCTTCATGCACATTCTCATCCACATCCACACCTACATCCACACTCGCATCTACATCTACTCTTGCATCCACAGAAGACAAGATTATCCGCGTGAGCATCTGCTTCGGCACAATGGGCGAGACAGACCCCACAAAAATACAAGAATGGGCAACCTTACGTCGGGAGATTTCAGGGGCTCCATGTGCGGATAATCCCATGACGGAGGGACAGTTGATGAATTGTCTTGCGCAAGGACACCGGGGGAAGCTAGGGATAGTCAAGGAGATGCATAGACGGGCGGAGGTGCAGTGGTCGCGGATGCGTTTTGAGAATTTGAGGGATGTTGCTGGGGTTGGGGAGTGATTGTTAGAATCACAATCATAGTTGACGGGAAGGGGATGCACCTGAATGAGGGGATATAGATGGCCATCGAGAATGAGGTCAAGATTAACCAGGAAACTCTATGTAGTAACAAAAAGTCTAACATTGATAGATGTGACAAGGGGTATACTCCAGTCTTCAAGCCACCCGCTAAGTCCTGAGTGACACAGGCTTGTGGTAACCTGATACGTATAAAACAACAATAAACCCGCGAAGTGCAGCAAATCATCTGAACCAAGGTCCAAGCCCGCCAACGCCACGCTCAAAACAAATCATCATCATTCCCATTGGCATCCCACCGCTTCGTCGTCAGCTTCCGCACCTTCTTCGGGCTAGTGCTCCCACTCGAGTTTCGCGGCACGCTATCATCGCTGACCCGGAGGTTCTCCAACCTGCGGCGAATGTTCCCCTCATCGGCCCCGGCGTTGGCCTTGCCGCGGCTCGGCTTCGGACTACCAGGATCCACCCTCGCCTTGCCAAGCGCCGCGTCGCTGCCACGCTCCTGCAAGGGAACGCGCTTGGTCGGGCTCATGCACGCCAGCTCTCGACGCAGAATTTCGTTGTCGCGGCGAAGTCGCTCGTTCTCCTCGTTGATGTTCTCCATGAGCACGTTCTCCTTGTTCTCACAGCCGTTCTCGTCATCCATCATGCTCTCATCTCCGTTGACGGTAACGCCGATGGTCCGCTCAAACACCTCAATCTTGCCCCCAGTGCTCCTCTCTGCGCTCCATCTCCACCTGCATGTTGGCACGCCAGCGCGCCATCTCAATCTCGAGATGCCGCTCAAAGTCGACGACATAATCCTCGCGGATGGCCTGCTCCAACTCCAACATCCGGTCCTCCATCGAGAGGAGATGGGCTTCGGCTTCTTGTCGTGCTGACCGTTCGGTATCAAGGGCTTGCCGCAGGTAGTCGAGCTCCTCGGAGAGACGCGGAATCTCCAGGGCGGCTACCTCCATTGTGGTACGGTGCACGTCGCTCCCGGGGCTACTTCCCGGGGAGAAGGTCCGCTCAAGATTTGGCGAGAGCGGGGTGTAGTTCGCGCTCGCTGTTGCGCCGGGAGGGAAGAAGGGCCGGCTATGAAGCGGGGGGGACCCGAAGCTATGGAGCGGGGGGGACCCAACCGGGCTCGAAAAAGTCAACGTGGGAGACGTGGATGGGGCCGTGAGGATTGTCTGGGTGATGCTGGGGATCTGAGGGACCGTCACCTCCTAAGCTAACGCGCTGTAGTGGAGAATCTGTGATGTCGCGTTGAAGTCACCGTGTGGATTAGCTGCCATAATTATGACTGCCTTCTGGGGATTTCGGTGTCGTGCTGCGGAATATGCCGACGCTGATGGGAAGGAGTTGGAGAAGAGAAGCTCCGTTAGTTTGTACTGGCGGAAGGGAATTAGGTTGGGCTGCTGTAAGTTAGCGGGGTCTATGACAAATCCCGACCCTGTCTTACCTTGTCCTTGTTGGTAGCGTTGCTTTGCATTTGCAGATATTGGCCGAGATATATTAGACTCTTGTTGATCTTTCCGGCCTCTGTAAGTGTGGCACCTCCCGTTTTGGCGTCTCTTGCTCGCTTGCTGCCAGTAAGATCGATAATCGTGAGTGTGCTTCCTCCCTATGGTGTCTTATAACCGTTCTTCCGCCTACTTTTTGGCCGCTTCTTGACTTCGACGCAGAAAAAGCCGTGGCTTTGCCAGCTTACGCTGTTGCTGTCAAATTACGTAATCATTCCTTAGTCAGCCGCTCTGCGAGCGGTTGGGCCGCAATTTAGGGGCGAGCGGTCGCGCGGACCGCTTTATTGAATAAAAACACACTTCACGACTTCCAATTACTGCGTTTCTGGTTGGCTGCGTAGAATTCAACAGTTGCTGAAAGTTCTACCGACTTTTCGTTCGTGCAGACCTGCCTTGAGAACCATTAATGCCTGGTTTATGGTGCCACACACCACTTTCCGTAGCCCAGTGATAAGCTTCTGGTTGGGGGAAGTCTTGGTGGATTTGAAGAGTAGAGGACGATGGTGTGTAGGGCGGGAAGAAGGTCAGCTGGGACGATGAAGGAATCCGGCGAGGCTAGCGTACACATGTCTTACTGCCCTGTTCGGACTTGTCATATGCACAACACAAAAAAGTGATCCGAGCCGTTGCAGACACACCACTCGGGTAGAGTTCAGACGGATCCTGCAGGATGCCTCATTTGAATCACACCGAACCGAAGAGAAAGCCAGTGGCATTGGACAAGGCTTCAACGCAAACGTGTCCATGTGTCAGTTGAGGGTGTGAAGCAGTTGACCGAAGGCTCCAATGTGTGATAAAGCTGCCTTGGTCCAGAATGAAGGGCCCAGACAGATCAAGTCAACTGCGAGCTCATCATGTCCAAAACGAAATACCTCATCATTGGGACCGGGTTCGGAGGTATCGAGATGGCCGTCGCTCTTCAAAAAGCCGGCATCGACGATTTCGTCATGCTCGAAAAGGGCAACGACATCGGCGGAGTATGGCGAGATAACCAATACCTCGGATGCTCCTGTGATGTACCGTCGCATCTCTACTCCTTTTCGTTCTCGCCGTATAAAAGCAAGGAAAGACGCTTTCCTCCGCAGCAAGAGATCCTGTTCTATCTTCGCCAGGTGGCAAGCGATTTCCAGCTCTGGAAACACATTTGCCTTAACACAGCCGTCGCACAAGCTGCGTTCCAGGAAACACAGGGCAGATGGTACGTCACCACATCATGCGGTGAAGTATATGACGCAGAAATCGTCATCTTTGCCGTCGGTCAGTTGCAACGACCGCACTTTGCAGACATTCCAGGCCGCGAGGATTTCCTCGGGCCCCAGTTACACCCGGCCGTGTGGGATGACGACGTTAATCTACAAGACAAGCAGATAGCCATCATCGGCACGGGATCCAGCGCCGCCCAGATGTTACCCAGCCTGGCATCCATTGCCCAGTCCGTGACCGTCTTCCAACGCAGTCCCGCGTGGATCCTGCCCAAGGCCAGCTCCGACTTTGGACGGCTGAGCCGATGTGTGCTCCGTATCCCGGGGGCGCACTTTGTCTACAGGAAGGCACTTTACTACGGCGCCGACGTCCTCCTATCCCCACTCACACAATCTCGGCACCAATGGCTCCGCCACACCGTCGAAGCAGTCGCCCGATGTCACTTACACCGCCAAGTCAAAGATCCAACTTTGCGTCAGAAGCTCACACCCTCCTACCCCATCGGCACCAAACGCATCCTCTTCGACAGCCACTTCTATCCCGCTCTTTCTCTCCCCAACGTCCAACTTATCACCTCCCTTATAACCCAAATCACCCTCTCGGGAGTTCTTACCGCCGACGGCACCCACCACCCGTGTGACATCCTCATTTCCGCCACGGGCTTCAAAGCAGCCAAATTCCTTACACCGATCACCATCACCGGTTGCTCCGGCAGGAATCTCAATGACGAATGGGCCAATGGCGCAGAGGCGTTCTTAGGTGTTGCCGTACACGGGTATCCCAGCTTGTTCATGATCGCGGGACCAAACACCTTCAATCCGGCGGGGAGCAATCCCGGGATGAAAGAAGTCCAGGTGGGATTTATCATGAGGTGTCTACGGTGGAGAGAGGAGATGGGGGGAGGGGCGATTGAGGTAAGGACGGGGGCGGTGGAGGGGTATAGGGAGTGGCTTGCGGGGAAGATGGAGGAGACGGTGTGGATGGGAGCGGGGAGTGAAGTGAAGAGTTGGTATAAGCATGAGAGTGGAAAGGTGGTGAATCCGTGGCCGGCGTCGGCGAGGAGGTTTAAGAGAGTTGTGAAGGGGGTGGAGGTGGGGGAGTGTTTTCAGGTTGTTGGGAAAACTTAGGTAGGGTTTCTACCTTTCTCCGCCTCCATTCTGATGGAACAGAGTCTGTTGCAACATGGCCTTTATCTAGGTGCTTTAGGGAGGCATATTTTCACTATAAACTCCCTTTCTAGATACATTTATGGACTGAATAAGCGCATAGGACTAACCTTGGTGCATGAATAGCAGTTTCAGGAGATGCTGCAAGGCAATGGAACAGAGCCATCAGCCGAGCTGAGGTACATATCGAGTCCTGCTTCCCTTCTAATACAGCTGTCTTACCGATCAACCGCTATACCTCAAAAATGCCGCAACAATCGCAGTCTTGAACAAACCATCATGCACCTGCCCTCCATTCGCCGCCCTCGTAGCAACCGCGGCAACGTTACTTGACTTCCCCGCTGCACTCCCCGCCGAGGACCTCTCTAAAACCGTATTCTTGTTGTTGATGCTGCTAAACCTATAGATATGCATCCGCGCATTGTCCGCACCGTACAGGGCCGCAGGTATCAAATTGTCACGCCGTTTGTGACGGGGGTGCAGACGAATGGGACGTTTTCGCAGGGGACATTGACGATTAGTCCGTTTTGGGAGGGATATAGCGGGAGTGCTACGGCGAAAGGTATCAAGAGTGCGGTTGCGACGGCGTTCATGGTGGAGGAGGGGCAGTTGGAGGTTGCGGTGGAGGGATTTGATGAGCCTACGACGTTTATTGATGGGGATGTTGTGTTTGTGCCGCCGAATACGTCGTTCTCGTATGCGGCTACGGCGGAGTTTACGAAGGTCATGTATGTCACCGGCGGGGTTCAGGGGCTGGATAGGGGGTTGATGGGTCAGGGGAGGTTGTGGAACTCGGTGTTTTATCCCGTGATGGGAGAGACGGAGGGGAGGACAGTGATGAGGATATAGTGTTAGGCATGAAACAGAACAGAAAGGCTACATGTATCTTCTTCCCGCGAAAACCCAACAACATTGTCCCAAATAATATACCTAGCGCGAGTAACATTAGCCTTGATCCCTAAATCAAGGTCAACCACGTAACCTCCGCGTGAATCAAGTCGGGTTCGTCGTACAGGAAACATCCGCTGATGAGGCGGTACTCGTCCGTGTCCACCACCTTCCTCACGGCACATGGGATCAGGAGCCCCGGAAATCTAACCAGCATATCCCCCTCCGCAAGCATCGCAGGCCCATGTCCAACATTTCCCTTCCTTGTTGCGAAGAAGGCCCGGAGTCTAAGCCGTGGAAGCTGGCGAGCGACCTCATCGGTATCCTGTGGGCTGATTTGCTCGACGAACCCAGGGCCTAGCTCCCACGCTCCGGGTTGGCCGAAACGATCCCTGATGATCTCGCGCCCCTGTTTCGCCAGCAGTGCCACGAACGTCACCGCACCGGGAAAGCTGTCCGTGTCTACACCGAGGACCCTGGCGAAGAGGGTCAGTTGTTGGATGTCCAGCGGCGCATCCCACGATTCGCCTGGATGCTTGGCGTCCCTGAACGCCTTCAATCTGGCACATAAGCACGTGCAATAAAACATCAATGCCTGCTCAGTCGAGGCGCCGGCGACGGAAACCGGGGGATGCACGACCTGGATCTCGTCGACCACAAAGCCTTCGATCTGCACCCGAAGTGATGTCGGGTCCTCATCCGGCCAGCGGATACCGGGTGTCTCGAACATGTTGATGGGTTCATCATCGGTCTCCCTCAAGGGATGGTGCCAGGGTTCACCCTCACCCTGGACAAGTTTTGACAGACGGAAGTCGCACACCCACGAGGGCGATTCGTCCTCGGCCGGGCCGGTACTCTTCCTATCCCACAGACCGGCGCGAAGGAGGACATTCATGATGCTCGCATTCAGAAGTTCCCGGGAGAATGCGGTGTAGACCTGTACGACACTCCGAGTGTAATCCACATCGGCCTTGACTGGGACGTCCCAGGGGATGAAGGACCTCGCAGCATAGATGCGGTCTCGATCGTCGCCGCATCCGCGATACCGCAAGCCCCATATCGTATCCAGGAACCGTTCGGATCGGTCTCGCATGACAAGCATCTGTTTATCCTTCGTGCCTTGGAGTATGTTGTCCAGCTGATCAAGCATCTGGCTGTGCAGACCAAACGTCGTCGTTCCCGCTCCGCCAACAACCCGTAAATTCGAGAGTCCTGGTCCCCCCGACGTGCCAGTGATTCCCAGTCCCTCCGGCCGCCGATAAATCCTCTGTCTCTTCCTCTCCTGCAGCAACTCCACCGCCCTCTCCAACTTCTCCATGTCAGCCCCCTCAACCCCCATCTGCATCTTGCAGCACGCTCGATACACCAACGTCAACGCCGCTTCCAGGACACTCCATCCCACCTCCGCCTCCCCCAGCACCACCTTGACATCCCTCGTTAGCACCGCCTCCTGCACGATCCATAACCTCCCGAACCACGCGTTCCCAACCACCAGCCCCATTTTACTCTCCCCGGCCAAAGTAACAAACCTCTCAACATCGCCCGTCAAACCCTCCACATCCTCCACACTCCCCATCGGCGCTCCCGCCGTGATACTCGGCATCCCCCTCGGCGGCTCCCCAAACAAAGGCGCCATATCCGCAATATCCACCAATTTTCTCAGCGCGTTTTCCGCATCGTCGTCGTGCCCCAGCCAAGCAAGCGTCATCTTCGCCACGCGGTAAATATCCCCCATCAGCGCGACCTGCGTGTTTCGCTCAGAAACATCAGCTTGGTTAATACAGATAGCGTCAACCCAAATAAAGCGCGGTTGGGAGGGGAGACGGAAGCGGCGGAGGGCGGCGGCTAGGTTGGTTGTGGGCAGGGGGAGGTCCGAGTCGTCGATTTGGATGGTACCGGCCGAGGGCGAGGGTTCCCCCCATACGTAGGAGAGGGCTCCGAATTCGGAAGGGTTGTCACTGGTGAGGTCGGCGGGTTGGAAGGTCCCGTAGAGGGGGGTGGTTGGGTTTGGGCTGGGTGAGAGGTGGAGGAGGCGGATGGTTTGGGGGGTGGAGAGGGGGTTGTATTGGTAGGGCGGCATGTCGTCAACGTGGTTGTGGGGAGAGGTTTAGGAGGCGTTGAATTCTAGGTTGGATGATTAGGCGAAATAGAAATAAGTTGATTGACACCGAGAAAAATTCTCCAGACTGTAATGGAGAGGGGATCTTAATGCTTCCCGACGTGAAGTTAGATGTCTCGGCATTCAGCTGACATCCAGCCGTCAAAGGGGAGGCCTTGGCCAATGGGGCATGCAGTTGCGGCCGGGATTTGCCGCCTCCGCATTTGAGATGCGTGGGCGTTTTAGGCAGCGAGGCCCCGATGGTAGGACCAACTTAGACTTGGCACCTGGCGTCTTGCAAAAGAAGAGGGATGGCGCTTTCGCCTGGTTTGGTTCCAAGAATTACTCGAACACTCTGTTCAGTGCTACAGAAGTCTACCTAGTACTACCACCAGGTAAGTCCAGTACCTCGGAGAGGGTACATTCTCGATACCCTTCTACTGCTTAAAAGTACTCCCAATCTCGCCCCACCGAATATTCGAAAATGTCACGCTCGCATCGGGCGTATGCTGAACAATCTGCCTCGGATCTCCCTCGGTGGAATTACACGGCCCTGAGCTACCGCTGTCCATCCATGTCATGAAACCTCCGTCATCTGAAGTAAAGGCGTTAGTATCATATCTTGAGAGCAATGCGGTGGCCTTTAAAGTCGTGGTTTGGAAAGGACCAAGGGGGAAGAAAAAGGAGGAAAAAAGGTTCCAAGACTCACCAGCCCAAAGACTAAAAATCAACACCATGCCACGCGCCAACGCCTGCCCCATAACCTCAATACCACCTCGCTGCTGTGTCCAAGCGGCCGTGGCATTGCAATACGGATCGTTAATGTTGTCAGTGGTTTTGCCAGCAGCAGTCGTGACCGTATTATGCACCAGCGTCCCATTCTGCAAATACAACCGCGTGATATTCGCCAACGCGCCCGTCGTGAGCGATGTATGAAACTGCGTAATCACCGTAAACGGCAGCAGCGTGTTAACCTTATTCTCGGCACCTCGGCCGTAGAAATCCTTGTGGCCATGAGCATAAGGGTTGTAGCTGCATCCCCACTTGTCGCAATACCCCGAAGGCTGCCCGCAGTCCAACTCGTTATCGCAGGTCCGGATGCGCTCAGCTTTGCACGGATGGGGGGTATATACGGTGGCGCGCGAGTTGGCCTCCCAGATGTCCATCTCGTTGCAGCAGGCGCCGAGCTTGCCCGGGTTGGCTACGCCGTTGACGAAGCCGAGGATGGGGCATTGCGCGTCGCAGTAGCCCGTGCCGTATTCCGCGCCGGCGGTGTTGAGACCGTTCGATACCTTGCGGCCGCCGTCGAGTTCCATGTCGGAGAGGTAGAGGGCGCCGTTCATGCCGCAGGGTAGCTTGGAGAGCTCGACGTCGAAGGTGAGTTCGTTGCCGACGAGGGTGACGTTTTCGTAGTTCTTGCCGTCGGCGGCGACGAGATAGACGCGTGGCGAGACCGTGGTGATCTTGCCGTTGGCGTCACGGAGCCATTGGTTGAGCGTGAGGGCGTCTCCGGATGTTTTGATGCCTCGCTTGGAGCTTGGACGGGTTAGCTATCACCGTGCAGATGATGCATGCGGAGCAAATGCGTACTAGTCGATGCCTTCGAGAGCGCAGTTCTGGGCGCACGCCTCTGCGGTCTCGCAAGGTGCAGTGCCAAGATTGCATGAGACCTCAGGAGAGGAGATGGAGTGAAACTGACGCGTGAACGCATCCAGGACGATGGAAGTATCAACGGCTTTGCAGCCCCCGGCGGTCGTGCACTTGTATGTTGTAAGTGGAGGGTGGTTTTCCGGGACCAACGTGCCGATTTTCTGCGCTGTCGCGGAGGACAGAAGGAGAGAGAAAAATGCAGCCTCTAGAAACGCCATCTTTGCTTCTGCGAATGAATGCACACTTGGACTTCCTGAAGACTGTAGCCATGGTTCTACTTTTCAGCGAAGTCTTGAGTTTAAATGGCAGCGCTCAGTTGTCTCGTGAAGTTAATTCACGGCAGCGATATATTGCAATTTCAGCGTGGCGGAAGGTCTAGAGAGAGCCATATTGCCATTCGTTTCGGGGTCGGTTCCCGGCTTTCTGATGCCGAGAAATAGCTAAGACGGGATCCGGTATTAATAACGGGTAAGCGGGGATGCTGAAGAAAAAGCAGATTCCTGTTAAGCTGTCCGATCATTAGTGCGCCTAAATGGAAGGACTCGGCCCTGCCGTGGACTGCGGTGTCGGAGCTCCTGTAAGCGGCTGGTCGGAAGTGGTAGGGCCGTAATTCCAAACGGTCAATTCCTTACCCACAAAATAACTCAGGTACATGGGCTCATTGCGGGGAAGCCTGGGCAGGGGCAATGTTCATTCGCACCTAGCCTCCCACGCCTTCTCAGTGTATGTTACTTTTGTTCAGCACTTGCATTGGTAGATTTCGGAACTATTCAAAGACATCCACTCTGCCATATCATTCCAACAAGACTAAACATGCTAAGATGCAGGTGTCGAAACGAATACCCACGAACACGAGGTATGGGGAGGGAGATAAGCTTTTTTGAGCCCCCCATATCCCGGCTTATTACTGGGCATCCTTTGGAATATACTCCACCATTCTTATATATGGGTGGTTATCGAAAACGAAAGTGAGGCCCTCGAACTTATCGTCAGTAAAGGGCAGCTCACTTAATAGATCGCTTAGGCTCTTATCTATAAAGCTACCCCGCAGCTTCCAGGATTTTGTCACCCTCCATTTAGACGATACTACCACGCGGTAAAAGAACTTAATAGACGGTTTTCTTTCATACCTGCCTGTTCTTCAATCTTTAGTGGATAAGGTCGTCAAATCAGCCAGTGGTCTGTTTTCTTAACAGCATGAGCGCTTATCTAAAGACGTAGATAAAACCTCAGTAATTAGCGACGTTACTCCCTTAGTTATACTAGGGCTTTTAGTTATACTAGGGCTTGCCAATTGAGAAGGTGCAGACGTAAGAAATGTTGCGGATGTGGCGCGGAGTATTAAAGTGGTTAAGTCTCGGCCTGATAAAGACTATACGCTACATAAGTTTTAGCCCTCCGTTTTACAAACTTATTTATGTTATTAAGAACAAATCCCATTTACCTATTTATATATTAGCTCCTATTAAGGTTTATAGGTATTCCTTTGTGGGATTCAGACCTATACAATATTATTTCACCTTCTATGTTTTTTTTATATTTATACTTCCAGTTACCGTAATTTTATAAATTCGTTTTAAAGAAAAGCTATTTTATCAAACGTCGAATTTTAAATATAAGAGTTAATACATTTATTTTAAATGAAATATTCGCGACCCACTTTTAAAAATGCCTTAAATATTAAAGTTTATTATAATACGCTGATAAAGTATTGTCCAGCTAAAATATAGCACTATTACCTATACCCTTAAGAAAAGCAGCTATCATCTTGTCTAAACCGGCTTAAGTAATCTTAGACTTCCAGTTATAAAGCTGAAGACTCTATATACTATTACTAGTCTTATACATCTACTAGAACCTGTTAATTTTAAAGCAGAACACACAGTACTACCCTTTCTTAATATTACCGTAGCCGAGTTTCTTTCAGAGTGTTTAAATGTTAGGTATATATGATACCGGAATTTTTGCCGGGTTTATCTTAAGTATAATAGATATAGGTATGTGAAGACTTTTATAAAAAGACTTGGTGTTATGTACTTAAATATTTATTAAGAATTAAAGTTCTTTATTAACCGTTTTATATTCATTGTCGCGGGAGGCTTATAAGTTCTTACAGGCCTAACGGGTCCTTCCTAGCCCAAATTTAAACATTATTAGCTGGAATAGCAGATAACCTCTTCTCACCACCATTAAACGCTAGGGAAAGAACAGGGCTGTGTTTAAGCTACATTTATATATCTCTGACCGACGCTACAAATATACCTAATTATTCTACGATGTCTGGCGGTTACCATTATTAATTTGTGAAGAATTCCCGATATACATATATATTGTAGGAGAGCTACGTGGCGTAGTTACGAGACTGCCTTAATGTAGAGTAAATAGATAATAATGGATTTTGTAAAGTAATAGCGTGTTATAACAGTTAGGTGCAATTTCGATTTGTTTAATTATAAGGTATTCTGAAAACTATATACTTAAAAACTCTAGCTGTAAGCTTAGGAAGTTAGCTCGTTTACTTATGTTAATTTGCCTTATAACTATTAATAAGGCTTAAGATTAAAGGAAGTTAGCTATCTACCTAGCCGCTTAGCTAGTTCTGGTTTATTATCTCCTTCACTTTGCTTACTTTAGGTGCTACATAGACATCCTGCCTGGATAGCTTAGTTAGTCCCCGTCTGCAGCCCGCTACTAACTTGCTGCTTTATCCTTATACATAGCTCTTCCATTAATTATCCTGTCCGGAGGACAATTTGTTGTAAGGGTGGTCCAAAAAAAAAAATTACTATGGGAAATTCAGTCAAAACTGATAAGGAAATTCAACTCGACCTAGGACTGGTCGGTTCATTATCAAAAGTGGGTCTGCTCGGGCCCCTTCGCTCGGGCCCCTACTCGGGCCCTAAATCACGTGATATGATATGTTTTCAGATACGTCACGTGACCAGGATTCCAAATCTGAAGTCAGATTCAGGGTTAGGGTTACGGTTCAGGAGTTATTCGCGTTTGAAAAAATTAAACAAATGGGTATTTAGAAATAAAAATACAGCTAAATCTAATTAAAGAAGGTAGTGTTATATGTAGATTTTTACTTAAAATTCAGAACTAGAATTCGTTTTATTATAAAGCTTATAATAAGAAAGATATTACTGTTTAAAGTTTAATAATAATATTTATTTAAATAATAACCGGTTAATAAGTAATATAATAAGTTATATTACTTACATTTATTATATGACTTATTACGTAAAATCCAGAACTGGAATCTGTTTTACTATACTGCTTAAAATGAGAAAGATATTAGTGTTTAAAGTTGGATAATAATAGTTATTATAATAATAACCTGTTAATAAATAGTATAATAAAAAGTAATAACCCCAGCCGGCACTATAACTAGAGCACCTTAAGGAGCCCAGCGGGGACGAGTTTTAACTATCGACTACTTCTGGGTAATAACTAGCCTCTAAACAGCTTATTACGGCCTGGAGTATAGGGGGAAGTCAGACCATTACCCACAGGTACTGGAGGTTTACATAAGCGGATTGCCACTATAACAAGCTAAGCTGGAGGGATGGAATTGGAAGATAATGAATCAGAGCCGGGTAAAGGCTGAAGCAGCCCTCCTCCCAGTAACGATGGGGCTGGGAGACACAGGGCCATAAGGCCTTCAGGCCCGTATCAGGGAGCGAGAGGGCCTAGAAAAGGCCTTTAAACAGTTAATCAGAGAGCTACAGAGAATAGCTAAAACGGCTACCCCCTAGAAGAAAGCCAACAGGGGCCAAGGGTCCCTATAATAGTTAGTGGTGGTATAAGAGGCCCAGAGGGAGGCTAGGAGAGCCGAAAAGGAGTTTAGAACAGCCCTAACAACATATAATAAAGAGAGGCTACGCTAAAGCCTACAGGCCTTCAAAGCAGCCATTAACAAGGAAAAAATAAAGGCCTGGAGGCTAACACTTTAAAAAGCCACCCATCACCAAGACTTACTTTAAAGCCTTAAACAGTAAGCCCGCTATAAGAGCTTCAACCCCCCAGACCCCTTAAAACTACCTACCTTCACAAGCCCCCCAGGCCACCTAAACCTCTCTACACACCATAAAAAAGCTAAAACCCTAACAGGGAGGTTTTTCCCCTACCCGGAGGCTAACCTTTCTAACATACAAGACCTAAACCTATTAGAAAAGTGGGAGCTAAAGTTTAGTATAAAGGAAGAGGTTACAGTAAAGGAGATTAAAGCCGTCCTATTAAAGATTAGCCCCTAGAAGGCTTTAAGTGAAGACCACTTACTTATAAGCCTATTAAAGGCCTGTAGCCAGCTGTTATTTAAGGTACTAGTAATGCTTATAAAGGTGTGCTTACGGTTTAAGTAATTCCCTAAGAGGTTTAAAAGGGTAAAAATAATAGTTTTATAAAAGCTAAGAAAAACCCCAAAAACCTACCAGACCCTAAGAGGCTACAGATTAATAGCCCTCTTACTTACTGTTAGGAAGGTAATAAAGGCTCTAGTTACTTAAAGGGTTATAAAGGCTGTAGAAGCCTATGGCTTATTACTAGTTGAACAGATGGGTAATAGAGAGTATCGGTTTATTAAACTAACTGTATGGTTAATAGTTACATAGGTTTAGGAGGCCTGGAGATAAAAGGTAATAACTTCCCTTTTACAATTAGATATTACAGGAGCGTTCGATACTATTAATTATAAACAGCTACTATCTACCCTCCAGTAATAAAGCTTCTTATAGTAGATAGTACTGTAGGTATAGGCTTAATTAAGTAACAGAGTTACAATCCTCCACTTTAACAGCTAGAAAATAAAGGATATTTTAATAACTGTAAAGGTACCTTAAGGCTCCCCACTCTCCCCCGTTCTCTTTATCCTTTATATAACCTTATTATATAAAGCTTTAAAAAAGGATTACCTATTTATCAGTATAATAGGCTTTATTAACGATACAAACCTGTTAATATTTAAAAGAAGCCCTAAAACTAATATTAAATAACTAGAGAAAGCTTAGAAAATATACTTACAGTGGGTAAGCACTTACAGGATGGCTTTCACAACCTAAAAGTGTAAACTGATCCACTTTAATAAAGGCTAAAGGTAATAAAAGAACCCTGTAACTCTTACTAACACAGGGGGCTAAAAGGGCTATAACTTAATTAAACTAGTAAGCTTAGCCTAGTTCTTAAGGGTCTAGTTAAATTAGAAACTATTATGGAAAGCCTATTATTAAACAGTTAAACGGAAGTTAAGGACTTAAGACTTTACATTATTAAAGATTACAGCTAAAATATAAGGCCTAAACCTTACTTATACTAAGGAGGTTTATATTAAGTGTATCTGTAACGTTATAACTTACAAGGCTTTTAACTTCTATTAGCTAACAGCCCTAAAAGGTACCAGTAAGCTAAAAGGACTAATAAAGGCCCTATTAAAAGCCTAGAATAAAAGCCTTTATATTATAGTTAAAGCTTACTAAACAGCCCTTATAAAGTGTTTAGAAACAGAAGCTTAAGTCCCACTATTAAACCTCTACCTTAATAAACGATTAACTGACTTTAAAGACTAGTTACAGGAGAAAGCCTTATAAACTAGAAAAGGGCTAGAAACTGAATAAGCTTTAACAGTATACTTAATTATAAAAGCCTGTAACAGAATCAGCTAGCGGTTTAAAAGGAAAATAAAAAACTAGGGATAAAGGCCTTAGTAAGGACTATAAGGCTTAACACTTACTAAACAGGCTGTAATTATAATAACCTAGTAAGTTAGCTAAAGATAGAAAATAGGGGAAAAGAAAAATAAAGAGTTAGAAATAGATAAAGTTATAAAATTAGCCTAGTAAGCCTAGTAAGAGAGTTAGAAAACTAGCTAGCTAGTAGAAAAGTTAATAGATAAAGACCCCCTTTCCTTTTTATTTACTAATAAGGCCTTAAAGCGACATAAAGGCCTTATAAAAGCCTAGAGTAACCTCCTTTCCTAAGCCTAGATAGGGGATATAGGCCTTAGGGACTACTTATTTAAGGTAAAGGTTTTAAAGGTCTATACTCCTTACTGTAAATATGGGGAAGGTAGGGAAACAGTGGAGTATTTGGTAGTTTAGTGCTTTAACCTACTGTTATAAAGGTTATGGGACTGCTGAGAGATTTGATTACGAAGGGACTTGCAGGCTGTATTATAGGTAGTAAACGCCTGGAGCGGAAGGCTTATTCGGAAGGTCCTTAGCTGGCTAATGGACTTTGGCCGGCTACTGGAGTACAGATTAGCTAGACGGTTAAAGCTGGAAATAGGAGAGGAGGGCTAGTAGGGCCGGAGGCTGATAAGGGCCTCTGTTCGTTTGTAATCAGATGGACTTATATAGTTAGTGGCTTCGAAGGAGTTGACGAAGGTTTTTATCCGGCCTATACGGCACGGTTTCCTTTATACATAGCAGTAGAAGGACTGGCGCGCCTGCGGGCATATCGGTGTAGGAAATAATAATAATAATAATAATAAAAAGTAATAGTTACAATTCCTATACAGTTCATTATGTTAAACACAGAACTGGAACTCCTTTTACTATACGGCTTATAATAACAAAGATATTACTGTTTAAACCTAAATAATAATAATAACATTAACATAAACTTAAATATCTCTCTGGTTTTAATAGCTATTCCAAATCAGGCTTTAGATTAAGAATTACAGTTAAAATCTACATATGA
>Ga0247780_1000084_pt1 | contig 87561 bp, 113 predicted proteins | sample UWRJL079202R5_FD_179927 | JGI IMG/M metagenome (GOLD analysis project Ga0247780, IMG submission 179927) | Plant litter microbial communities from Arlington Agricultural Research Station in Wisconsin, United States - UWRJ-L079-202R-5 | ecosystem: Environmental > Terrestrial > Plant litter >...
GCAGCAACAACATCAGCAGCAGCAGCAACAGGCCCAGCAGCAACAGCAACAGGCCCAGCAGCAGCAGCAGCAGCAACAACAGCAACAGCAGCAACAGCAGCAGGCCCAGCAACAGCAGCAACAGCAGCAGCAGCAACAGCAGCAGCAACAACAAGCGGCACAGCAGCAGCAGCAAGGCCCGGGTCAGCCACAACCGGCTCAACAACAGCCACAGCAGGTTGGGCAGCAGCAGGGCCCTCAGCAGCAACAAGGGCCGGGTGGTCCCGGTCCCAACGGACAAGCACAAAATCAGGGGCCGAGCCAGGGACCAACACCGCAGCCTAATGCCCAGCAACAGCCTCAGGCCCCTCCCCAAACTCCCCAGACCACACAGGCCCAGCAAGCCCAGCTAGTCGCTCAAGCTCAAGCCCAGCAACAGCAGGCCCAGAATGCCGCAGGTGTTGCTAATCTCATGCAACAGCAGCAGCAGGCTCAGCAGCAAGCACAGCAACAACACCAACAAAAAACTGCTGGCCTGAACATGAAGGGGTTATTCTTCCTGAAGCTAATGCAGTTCAGCGAGCATCTAAGCGGATTTCCGGTAAGTCGGATCATTTGTGGCGGATCTCATAGGAGCTTGCTGACCCCACCGTTTTACAGGGATCCAAGGACAGGGATGGCCTTGGTTATTGGAACGACTTCGTCCAGCGATTCTTCTCTCATAAGGGCATCTTCAGACACTCTATTCTTAGCAAGGATGCCGAATCGCATCCTGAGAAGCAGTACGAGCTGGCGTACCCCTCGCTCGCCCGATACTTCCACACGCATTTTGAGAGCGGCATCAAGACAATGCAACTCGTCCTGGACAAGGGGATAACCGATCGGCCCCTTCCTAATGACTGTCACTTCATTGACACCAAGGCAAGCCTAGTATACTGGTTCGAGAGCGGTTCACATGTAAGTTTACACAAGTTTCTCGCCATCCTTAGTGGCTTCCTGGACTAATGCGCTGGACTAGCTCGTTGCCACTGGTATCCTTCGTGCTCAGTTCGACAGCGATCAGAAAATTGAGCTGTTCGAGTTCGTAACACAGAGCCACGAGGAGTATATCTCAAGAGATGTTGTCATCCATGCCGCAAGACCCGTCCATAACTGGATTAAGGAATGGCGTCAGCTCAACCAGCAGGATGGAACCCACTCGCCCGAGATGAGCAATAAGAAGAAGAGCAAGCCTTACAGGTGTCCTCCAAACCCACCTCCGGATTTCGACCTGCCGCAGCCATCGGTCAAGCTCGGCATGGGGATAACTCATGCTGTCCATCAATTTCTTGAGGTAAGATATCTCTATTGCTCACACTGGGACTCGCACTGATTAGATCACCGCAGATCGTCGAGATAATGGGTCAGATGACTCCGCTCTTCAACTATGTTCAAACGCACCCAGGGCTCGCCCCATACTCCGCCCTAGAGCAGTATGTCAACCAGATCAACAATTCAGGCCAGGTGGTGAACGGCCAGAACATGCCACAGGGCGCTCCGCGGACACCTAGCTTCAACCAATTCCCCATTGGCGCAAGCCCGGGAATGGCCAATCAGATGCTACCAGGGAGCCCTCATATCGGCAGTCCGGCTCCTGGACAGATGCAAGCGCCCGGTATGCAACTTCAAGCAAGCCAGCAAGGGACTAGCTCCAGCGGACCGAGCGCAAACACTTCGCCATCTCAAAACAACAAGCGCAGAAGGGCCTCGGCAGTGAAGACTGAGGACGACACTGCCGTGTCAGCTCCTACGCCAGGTACTATTGGCACCCCACAAGTAAACGGCGCCCCGGCCAAAGGAAAACAACCCTCCACGCCGAGGGTTGCAAAGCGGATGAAGACGAACCCCCCATGAAGCGTAGCTCTTCTCAACAAGAGACTTTTCTTGCAGGGTTTGTTGCCATGACGGTGTCTCGGAGTTAGGTGGTTTGCTTTTGGGCCTTCGCTGGCTTAAAATCTTCGGTTTTGGGATTTGATGGCATGATGTTTTCTTCTCATTAGTCGGTTGGCTTGGTTTTACATATTGGGGCGGCGAAGCATCTGGAATCGGACCCTGCATATACCCATTCTCACATCGAGCAAGTTGCGAAGAGGAATAGGGGACGGTGAGCTCTTGCCAACGCAGCGTTCTGTCTGCCTGAGCTCGCACATCATCGCACACGGACGACCTCCGTCCTGGACAATAGGGCTTGATGGGCGAACCCTGATTGGGAAAAGGCTGCTTTTCCTCCTGGCTCGTGGTCGTAAACAAAATGGTTTGGTGGCGAGAGAGTTAACGACCGTGCAGTGCTGGATGGTGCAGCTGTGCTTGCGAGGCTGCTGGAAGAAAGGAGTTTCAGAAGGCCGAGATCAAGGAAAAGAAGCATTGAAAGGGAGGGAGTGTTTGGGGTTCGCCCTCAAAACTCCTAGACAAGCGAAGAGAGGGAGTTGAGGCGCGGTGGGAAGACAGGGGTTTTCTTTTTCTCCTAATAAGGCAAGCTGGCAAGACAGGACAGGATGGTTTTTTCCCGGGGAGGGGGGTGATTGCTAACTTTTTTCGAATCCTGGCTGCGGTGTTAGGAGCGTCTGTAAAAATAGTTCATGCCAGAGGGCACTCTCTTGGTTCTGTTTGATCATATTGACCGATCCGATAGCAAACACCAATGCATTCTTTCATCATCCATGTGCACGTGAACTCTTCTTTCTGTCAGGACGCTGATGCTCTTTGGCGTTCCTCGGTGCCCGGTGATGATGTTGTCTGCCTCATGTTCGAGGTAGGCTGTCCAGGGGTCAGAACATACTTGTGCAATACTTTGGTTGCTGATGTTTTTACTTTCTTGCCCGTTCAACCGAACGGTAAATCCTCTAAACCTACTGGAGTGCCGTGGTTTGCAAAAGTGAAGTGCCATCGTGATTAACCGAGGCTATAAATTGGAAAGTTTGGAAAGCTTCATACGTTGGGACACAAAGAAGAAACAGGAGGCCAGGATATTTAATCAAATTGCAAATACGGCAGTTTGGCTTACAGGCGATCGGGCAGTTCGCCACAGGATTGTTGTGGCTTGTGTTGGCTTGCCTGTTATATTCTAGATCTGTCTTTCTGTGGTCCGTCGGACAGCAATCCCGATCATGGCAGGTATATGCTCCATGGCGCAACGAACCTAGGAATTTGGAAACCTAGAGCTGGGTTCCCTGTCCTCAGGTGAGTTGCTGGCTCCACTGGATAGGAACCTTATCGGTGCCGTTCTGTCCCCGTGAATGAGGACATGGTTAAATATGAGAAGCACGTCACATCCGCCCACCGCCCAGTGTCACTGCATGTCTTGAAAGCATCAAAGGGACGCTCAAAGAAATCTTCTGGTTCGGGACGTCTGCACACAGTCACCTAGCGATGCTCTCTAAAAGGCCGAGCCCAACTGGGACGACAACAAACAGGTGGTAAAATACCGAATGTCTCTGTAGCCCATTCCACCAGACCGCTGCCTAGTTCCCCATGGTGTCATAAGCCCTCCCTCCCAATTCATAAGAGACCCCCCGTCGTGACCAAGTTACAAGCGCAAAGCCAAAAAATGATACACGCAGAGTCCATCCAGTTCCCTCGATCAACCGATCTTCCCGACTCAAGGTACCAAAAACGCCGTGTGCGGTCTAGGAAAGGGGGCCAAGGCCTGGGTCCGTCCGGCCCCAGGTGATACGCATGACGTTGTACTGGAAACTCAAGCCGACTCGAAGTCGCCGAAAGTGTTCTCGCCCGAGTAGGTGATGTAGAGGAATCTGCGCGCGACGCGTGGTTAGCCCGTGAATCCGATAAAGAGCCCTGTGTGCGGGGCAGCAGAGTGAACAGCAGCAAAGTGCAGGAAATCTTACCCATCCTCGTCCTTGTGCTCTTCATAGATGCTGCTCATGAGAGCAGCGGTCGGTGGAAGGACTTCATCAACGAAAATGAAGATAGCCTTCTCCGGCGAAAGCTTAATCCGCTTGCGGATCACGTAGACGAACTGGCCTACGGTGAGGTCTGCGGGGACAAGGTACTTCTTCTTGTCGATAGTAGCGATGTCGCTTTTCTCAACCTTCTCGCAGATAACCTTGAAAGAGATAACACGTTAGCAGCTGCTCGTCGCGATAGAAAGCGGATGTGCGGGAATGTCGGGGAACAGGGTGACTCCGCCAAAGGAGCGGTGACCAGCGGTGGGGGAGAGAGGTGCTCACCGGAATGCGGTCAGAATACTTCTGACGGATGCGCTCAGCTTCGGCCTTGCGCTTCTCAAAGGGGTGCTCGTCCTTAAACTTGCTGCGCATCTTGACGGTGATGGATAGTGATCTGGAGTACTGGGAGTTCGCTAGAAGATGTGGTGCAAGTCGATGTCTGGGAGTGATGCCTGCAAAAGAGCGATCGGAAGCGGTCGGCCGTTAGCGAAAAAAGCACTGTGATGGATGGAGGAAAGGGTGGGAGGAGCGAAGAAATGGCCAAATACCTTTTTGCGGGAGTCTGCTGGTTGAGAGAGGAGAGTTTGGTTTACGCGTGGTTGCAGCCTTGATGCTTGATGAGGGGGATTCCCTTTCTGTCCCGATTTGGCCTAGCGGCAAGCTCATGCGCCTTCGTCAGCTGGCCAAGGCGGTGGCTGAATGACGCCTCGCCGAACCTTTCTGAGTTACTCACAAATCAATAGTGTACCAAGGTAAATCCGGAGTGTGATTCACACAAAGCAAGCGCACGCTCGTTTGGTCGGTAGCTATGGCAAATCAGGGGGCTCGTTTGCTCAGCGGCATCGACTTTGTAACTCCTGGGCGTCCTCAAGCGCAGCTCCAGCAAGCTACTGCTACCCCGCGTTCACAGAACCCTGCAAAGCAAGACCACAGCGGGGTGAATCTGAGGACCCCCAGGCAGTGGGATCTTGTCGCAGTTTGCATCCGACATTTTTGGGAATCCACTAGAGCTCTCTGGTCTGATTTTGACTGCGAGATCAGCCCAGCAACACGCATTGCAAGCTGCCGATCTGCTCGGTTTTCATTGATATTGACCGATCGCTGCGGCCTGGCCCGGCGTCCCAAAAGCTCCTAAGGTACTGGAAAAGGTGGCCTCATAATCATCCGATCATCTACTCAGCGCCACGCATCTGTGCGACCAGTGTTGGACCATACTTATTAGAGCTCTCTCACGATGGCTTCCAGGCGCCCCCTTCTACGTCTTCTCCCCCAGTCCAGGATACACAGCCAATTGAGCAAATCGACGTGTCGCCGCACCCTGTCAAGCTTTTCCGCGAGCTCTGAAGCATCCCAAGGGTCATTGGCGAGGTACTTTGGCGTAACAGCACTGAGTCTCCTTATCGCCGCGCCCCTTTTCTACAAGATGGTACGCCTTAGCGAACCCAATTGACCTCTCTAAGGACTTGCGAGCTCACATGCTTACCGCCCCCTCTCTACAGGCCACCGACGAACCATTCAAGCTCGATGCGCCGACGCTCGCAGAGCGCGACCAGCAGACCAAGCGCGCCGAAGCTATCACAAATGCCTCTCCTATGCGCCTCCGGATGGAAAAGTTCATCAAGGAGCAGCAGGTGGAGATTGTGCGGGCACTAGAGGTGATCGACGGCAACAAGTTCCGGGTGGACGAGTGGGAGCGTAAGGAGGGCGGCGGAGGCATCACCTGCGTCCTGCAGGACGGCAAGGTGTTCGAGAAGGCTGGCGTTGGCATCAGCGCCGTCTACGGTATACTTCCCAAGGCGGCCATTCTCACGATGCGTGCCAATCACAAAAACCTGGTCAACGCGTCGGACGAGATCCCCGAGAGCCTCGAGTTCTTCGCCGCTGGACTGAGCCTGATTTGCCATCCCCGGAACCCCATGGCGCCAACGATTCACCTCAACTACAGGTACTTCGAAACGGCCAACCCCGACGGATCATCGGGCGCGTGGTGGTTTGGCGGCGGAAGCGACTTGACGCCAAACTATCTGTTTGAGGAGGACGCCATCCTGTTCCACAAGTCTCTAAAAGACACGTGCGACGCGCACAACAAGGACTTCTTCCCCAAGTTCAAGAAATGGTGCGACGACTACTTCTACAATAAGCACAGGAGGGAAAGCCGCGGAATCGGAGGTATCTTCTTCGACGACCTCGACGAGACGACGGCGGACAAGGAGAGTCTCTTCGCGTTCATCCAAGAATCACTCAAGAGCTTTGTCCCGACATATACCACTATCATGGACAGGCGGAAAGACATGCCGTTCACTGAGCAAGAGAAGGAATGGCAGCAGATCCGTAGGGGCCGCTACGTCGAGTTCAACCTGGTGCACGACCGGGGGACAGCGTTCGGCCTCAACACTCCAGGGCCGAGAGTAGAAAGTATCCTCATGAGCCTGCCCCTGACGGCGACGTGGAAATACATGTACGCGCCAGAGCCAGGCAGCAGGGAAGAGCGCCTGGAAGAGGTGCTGAGGAATCCAAAACAATGGGTATAAAACCCCATTCAAGTCAAATGTATCATATCGGTATTATATTATACGCTGTTATAAAATGGAGAGAGAGCAGATTTAGAGATCGGCACGTGCGTGTCTTGTGGTACCGTGATGTGGGAGTGGACCTGGTGGTCACCTTCAACCCTGATCATGTGTGAGGTTCACGTCACACCAGGAGCTTCGGGTTATGTTAGGTAAGCTTTGGACCACTCTCTCTGTTTTTGACCGCGTCTTTTCAAACCCTGAGCAGCAATTCAAACAGCGATTATACTTCTCTTTTCAAAACACCCGTTAAAAAAAGAATATGGCAGTGAGGATTCATCTTCTTCAATCATCACCCGGTGCTACCTACCAGACCTTAGCTAAAGGCACAACTTGGAGCTCGGCTGCAATCAGACATATCAGCGCAATGAAAGCACCGCCCACCCAACAGCCACCCACCGGGGAAATGTCGAGTAGTAAATATAACAGATTTCATCGTCCTTACCTACCCGCCTATCAGGAACTATGACTGCTAACCTGTCTTGTGAGTGGCAGGGTTTATTATTGCTCGCCCCTTTCGGACAAGCGCAATCACCTCACCGTTGGTTGTTGAGTGAACCAGAGCCTCACCACGCGGAGGTCCGTGGCCATCGCCATCAGGTAGCGGCACTGGTGCGGCCACGACCAGCAAGGATGTCTCTGGCGATAGCCCCCCGCCTGCGGACGCGGGGGGTGGGGAGCTCAGTAACGGCGGAAAGATCGCGATTGGTGTGGGCGTGCCGATCGTGACGGTCCTGATCGGGGTTCTTATTTATTTGGTGATTGTTCTGAGGCGAAGGCGGGGCGCTGCGGGAGTTGGAGTTGGTGTTGGGCAAGGGGAGGTTGATGGCGGGGCTGGAGGGAAGGCAGAACTTGATGGGGGAGTTGTCGGAGGGGAAGGCAAGGGCGAGGGCGTCGGGGGGGCGGGGCGGAACTCGAGGCGGGTGATGGGGTTGAAAAGAGTGGTGCTGGTCTTCCAAAGGCTGCTGAGTTGAGTAACATCGCGCCACCGCCGCCGGTGTTTGAGTTAGATGGTTCCTCGGGCCCCCCTGAGCTAGATGGTGGTGCGGTTGTGAAATCAAGTGTAGGGTGATATCGGGGGCTCTTTGAAAACGAAAGCGTGTAGGGACTCTGAAAACTCACAGGTATGCTGGGGCAGATCTCTATTTTGGCCAAGCGTCTTGTCCGTGGGGTGTAATAATAGGGAGATGATCAGATAGGTATAGCTGGGTGTCATGGTGATGTCGTAGTAGGCAATGATGTTGGTTCGAACCAGGCCGTATTGGCACCGCACGTAGACATTTGAAGTGTAAGTGTTGGTATTCAAAGCGGAATTCTCTCTCGCAATCTAAATTCGAGAATCCTCGGATCGAGGTCGTCAGAGACAACGATATCACATTCCAGCCAGCACCGCAGGATGCGTGCTGGTTGCAGCTCATCCTACATGCACGCACATCAGCGTGACGACGATGCAGTCCGGTCCACGTCGGCAGCTGAATATCCGGACTTAGCTGACATTACCTACCCATCGCCATGAATTAATACGGGGCGCTGACCGTTGGCGGGCCGCAATTCGCAAGTGGTTCAAACACTGTCATTTCTCAGTTGCGAGCAAAGGCAGGTAGGTAAGCTGACCAACAACAACCAGACGCCGGGAAATGGTTTGATTTCGCCTCTCACCGCCGCCAGTAGCGCTACGAGCCGCAATATACCGATACATCACTACCGCAGTCTGCCCTCGACACGAGCCCCGGGTACGCCAGGTGCCCTCCACATGTTGACGAGCTCGAGACCCGCCCCCGACATCAACAAGCTCAACTACCCCCCTCTCATTCTCCTCCGCCGAGTTTCTTAGCAGCCCGAAATCAAAGTGCCCCACCACCGGGATGGCGACATCAATACCCGCCATGCCCAGCTGAAACATCCTCAGCTTCTCTAGGTCCTGCACCATGATGCTCCACACGGGCGTGCCGTCTTGGCCGGAGGAGAACGTGAAAGGATTGTGAAGCGGGTCGTCGGGCTCGCGTGCCGCCTCGAGCTGGCCGCGGGCGGCGAGGTAGTCGTCGAAGTTGTGCATGTGCTTGAACCAGTTGTCGTACATGGCGAGGAACAGATGGCCTGGGGACAGCTGGTCGAGCAGATAAGCGAGTGAGAATTTAGTGTGCTTGTACTCGCCGCCGGAGGGGAAGGTTTGGTTGAGGAATCCGGACGCAACTGGGGGTGTTAGTTTCTGCCTTTACCACAGGGGATGGGGGTGGGTAGGTAGGTACCGAGAATACGTCCCACGCGTTCTAATGTCGAGGGACGACTTGTCAGCGTTACTTTCATACCGCCTCTGTATGAAGCAGTGCCATACCGAGGAGAGAATCTTGAGCTCCAGTGGCCTTGGACAGATCTTGCAGCGAAATCGAGCTAGTCCTGGGAATCGCGTCCAACACCCTCAGATTCATGAAGGTGCGAATGGCCACGAGCTCGACCATCTATATCGCTCGTTAGTGTGGTATCCTTGACCAAGGCAGCCAAGAAGACTTATGTTGAGGCCATGGTAGTTGGGAGCCATGTCCGGAGTGACGAGCGGTCGCACCAAGTCCTTTGACTTAGCGATGATCTGCGCGCGTGAGACGTAGCCATTCAAGCCGGGCGTGTCTGTGTAGTTCTTGGCGACATCGACTAGCTCGCTCACGAGAGCTTCAATCTCTTGCTTTGATGGGAGGGCCATGATGTAGGTGGGGGTGCTGTTGCTTGTGGGCGGAAAGGGGACATGTGGTCGGTCAACAGGGGCCAGATGTCGGCGCTAGGACGGGCGGAATCAAGTTTGATTTATATATGCGTGTAGCGGGCGTTTTGCAGCATGTACCGGTACGGGCTTTGCGTGTTGGGTGAGAGAGAACTTCCGACGTTAGCCAACCTGCAGATATAGCGGAACTACCCCAGCCCTCAAACCCCTGATGGACCTCCACATTGGCATCGGGGGATCTTCTGCATGTCCCCCCGTATCCCTATTTATCTGCGCTTGACTTAGCCTTAATAGCGTTAGGTCGCATCCAAGACCGAGATGTTCGAAGTCCACTTTCACTAGCAGGCGACGGGTAGTGTCGATGTCGTGTCTATGCATTGCCAAGCGTCGCAAGGAGGTGTTTACAACATCTAGAGTGAACGCGTGTGATATGTTTTGAGTGTCCTGGCGTTGATATGCTGTTGGTGGTGCCGTCAGTTTGAATCAAATAGATGTTCTGGGGCTTGTTTCTGGAAGAGATTTGTCTTGCTTGAATTCCATCACACTGGTGACAAAACATGAAGAACTTGTGTAGCATCTGTTGGAAAGCGAGTTGGGTGCCAGCGTCACATTGTCCAAGATGTTGCACCTGGGCCGTCAAGGCATTCGGAGCTGGCACATGGCATGCTAACAGTCACGAACACAAGCAAAAAGAAACCGCAAAAAAATAACAATTCAACAACAGCCCATCTGGCGGTCAAGTTTGTGAAGGGAGAGGGTGAAACTTACCAAATACCCAAACCAAGGCCCTCCGGGGAGACCCTAGAACGGGCACTGTCAGTATCCAACTCACCAAGCCGCACTGTCCAAAGAACCTTCGATCAGTTACAACCAAGAATTGAGTCCAGAACCTGTGCGGAGTTAGCAGCGTGTTCATTTGATGGGAAAGAGAGTGACTCTCCCCCCAGCTGAGCCGTGCTGAATTGTTGAAATAGGGAAGGGCCGATCAAAACTATAGGGCGTTAAGGCGGACGGCGCCTGCTCCGCGGGCCCTCCCCTGGGATCTTACTATCCCCGGGAGGTAGGACAGCGACATGCAACCCATATCTTCCATGCCCGAAGCCAGCATTATCAGTCTGGTTAATACCTTGGGCCGCTTCGACAACAGGCGCTCGACGTCCCGGAGGATATTCTTGACGCATTTACTGGAGTCGTTACAGCAGCTGGCCATCAACCCCCCTCTGGGTTTCTCTGCAGTTTTCCGGTGTCCTTTTTAGCATTGCTATGCTCTGGGAGCCAGCCGAGATTGCTTCGGCCCGCCGTTTTCCTCTCGGTGGTATCAAGCATTCGTCAAGGCTACCATTATACAGCTGCCTTGGATGGACGGGCAGTTCCTTTCTTCCCCGTGGGCTGCAAGCTTAGCAACGATGGACAACTGTCGCTCCCCTTACTGTACCTACCATGGGAAACGGTTACAAAGTAAAGCCTTTCGTTCGATGGCTTGTTCCCTGGAACAAGGGCAATACTGGTCTGTCAATAGAGCTGTTGGGCATTGACGAGCGACGTGAGGTGGTTGACACACATCACTGGGTGTACCCCATTCGAAAACATTTCGACAGTTTCCTGCTCAAAGCTGTTTTTAGCGAACACCCCTCTCGTAGCTGGAGCGTAGTGGAAGCCTCGTCAATTGACGGGAAAACTTTAGTTCATTCTCGCTTGAATGGGATACTTTCTATACTTCTGCCCGAATACGCTGTGGACATCAACTTCCCATTTGATCCAGCTCCTATCTTGGTGCATCTCAATCTTGCCTCAAACTTGAACCATTGAATGTGTGGCCCGTCCATCCTGCGTCGTCTCACAATCGAAAAATCAGCAGACTGACCTCCAGCGCTGACGATGCTTCCTAGGCCACGAGATGGCGAATTTCTCCTATGCCAGTCGCGACTCTCTCGCCCTACGGGAACCGAGAATTGTCTGAACTCCAAGCAGTCTTTTGACGTCTCTTGTCGCCTGCTCAAACATCTGGGCGGATTCTGCGTAGTCCATGTTGTCAGCCTTTTTTTTGTATACGGGCGGTCCCTAATTAAGGCCGAAAAGGCCTAAATTGGCCCCATGAATGAGAACTTCGCGTGACTTACCTTTGGCCATGATTTCGATACTCCGTGACGCCTCGGACTCATCAACATGATCAGCCAGGGCTGCAGCGAGGTAAAACAGGGCATACGGCCAAAAGTGGCCCTGTTCTAGCTCCGCAGGGGTTGGCATGACATTTGCATAGAAGAGTGCGTTATAATGGAGTCCTCGGAGACGAGAACCCTCCGCATCAATCTCCCGGCCGAACAAATCCCAGCTGAGAATATTTTGGCATCCCAAAGGGGGGGGCACATTGACAGCCTGTAACAGTCGCTCAGCGAGAACTTGGTTTGCAACTCGGAAGCTGAGCCAGGCCCACATCGATTGCATCTCGCTGACTGTGGGGTTTCGGTTGGAGATGAACCGACGCAGCCTCGCACGCTCACTGTGCCCAAAGCCCATGGTCCATGACCCTGGGCACGACACGAGTTGATCGTTTACCTCTTTGTAGAGGAAGTTTAGGAACCCTTGGGGGGAGCAGACCGATCCTTGCTGATATCTTTCTTGGCCGCCGGGTTGGCTTGAACTTGCTTCGTCATTTTCGGCACCTCGAGTTTCAAGTTGAGCCCAATTTCGCTCAAATACGTTCGGAATTAGGACACCGACAAGTTGAGCCCATGAGGAACCCCATTTATCGTCCCTGGCACTGAAAGACATGCCGGAGTAGTCCAACACCCACTTGTTCAGGGATTTCAAGTTGTCTCTTACCATTTCCGACCAGCGGTAGTATGTCGAGGTTTGTTTGGTGTCTTCCGAGCATTCACACAGCGCCTTGATCACCGCCGAGACCCAAGGACTACCGGTGAAACCACTCGAGCCACACGGCCAGGAAAAAAATGGTGACTCACGTCTCGCTGCGTAGGCTGTGGTGATATCCAAGATTGGTGAGGCAGCCCACCCCCTAGAGAAGCATGCCGTGGTGAAGAAGGATACTTTGCAGCCATGGGGGAGGAGACTCGCTAAAGTCTCGATCTGTAGCTTCTTACCCCCAATGCAGATACTGTGGTCGCTCATATCGCCGTGTCCAAAGGCAAAAAGAACCAAGTTTCGGTCTTGTCGATTCTCATCTGAGAGTTCCTCCTTGATCGCGCCGAGAAACTTGTCAAGGACGTCGTTCGCAACCTCGAGTGTCTCTGGAGTATGGTCGCCATTCGTAAGAATCTTTTCGTCTAGCACGGCTTTCTTTTCGCCCATGCGACTTCCATGGACATATTCGCGGTATCGCTGAACTAGAGATTCTGGGTCCACGGCGATGAACCATCTCTGTCGCCCAATGCCCTTCAGAATATGTCTCATCGCAAGGAAATCCGAGACAAACCACCCGTCTTCAAAGGGGTCAGCGTCCACGATGCCTCTATTGCCGCAAACGCCGATGATGACAGAATCTTGCTGGAGTTCCTTGAGAATCTGAATCTGCAAATTGAAAGTCTTCCCTTCAAGGGAAGCGTCGTTGAAGAAGCGGAACTTATCGGCCATGACGTAGGCAGCCTGAGCGGACGTTTGCCAGCAATCATCTGCCGTTTCTCGGGGCTTATGGAAGTACCACTCCGCGAGGTGCCGGGACAAAAGGGGTGGAACTGTGAGCGAACGTATGCCAGAGCTCGGGTTTCAAAAGTATTTCAAGGGGAGCAGTTAAGCACTTGATCTGCGGCGCTGCTAGTGAGCGACGTTGTTGATTTGGGAGAGCTGGTGATGGTGTTTGGAGAAAGTTGCGATTTGATGGAAAAGCGAGGCCGCTTGCAGGTGAGTAGTTTATGGGAAAGAGCAGCTCGCCCTGACTGATGCTCGCCTTGTGGGAAAGAACTTATAGGCTTTCAGGTCAGGTGGATCATTTTAAAGTTGCCGATTAGGAGCCGCGGCTAGCTTACCTGTCACCAAGCTTAGATAAAATGTGAGACGCAAAGTTGACATAAGGTTAGCTGGAAAGTGTAAGGCAGGTGCGAAGCCTCAGGTACAGATTGGAACTTGGCCCCAACATTCAGACCAGTATTTCAGGCAGCCACGCAGCCCAGAGCTTTTAGAACAGTCAAGCATCCCTACCACCAGTCAACCAAAGTCCTTAAGGTGCAGATGAAAAACGCTGGAGATGAAAATACATTGACGCGAAGCTAAATGATAAGGAAATCGGGAGAAAATTCAAACTCTTAATTAAAGGTGAAAATATCTGAACGGATCCCAAAGGCTATTTTAGACCATTTTTAGCTCATTTAGGTCTATTTAAGGTTCGTTTACAGCTTTTTTGGAAATATTTTCAATCTAGACATAACTGTGTTTGTGTACCTACCATATACAGAACCAACACGTCAAGCTATGTATGATGTTCACATGAGACTTGAATCTAGGTCGAGTATCGTTTGGGAATGAGTAACATGCCCTTTCCCCTTTGGACTGACTGCTTCTATATATAGTTTGCTTTTATTTCATCTCATCGTCGCAAGCGCCTTCCACCTTTCGGCACCAACTCACCTTATGACAGTCGCACCTTCCGCTTTTCAAACTAACCCCTCTCGCAGCAACAACAATCATGCGTTACACCGTCTAGAAATCTTCCTTCTTTAATAAACCCTCTCCTGCCAACCACACAACGCCTAGCTCTTTTCTTACCTAGATAAAGCAGCAGAGCGCGGTTACTTTATTTGAGAGACTACCAACTTTTCCTATTTTCCCGCAGCATCTTGCTCGAGGAACTCCAGAAATCACACCGACTCGCTTGTTTCCCAGCAGCAACGCACTCGAAAACTTCAGAGAGTACGCAGCTCTTCCCGTCCTGCCGCAGCAGCGTGCTCGAAACAAAACTCGGAGCGCACCAGCTTCGCTGTTTGGGCCAGCAGCATAGCTGGTACATTCTACATCGCGGCACAGGTCTTTCTGCTCCGTAGCAGCAACTTTGCGGCGGCAACGCGCTCAGGATCCTTCCTAATAGGTAGGCTCACGGGAGAGGAGGAAAGCAACGCGCTATCAACACATGGCAAGAACCTGCTTTGGCAGGAAAAAATACATATTTTGTCAAGACAGTTTGGTGAATCGCCTAGCTGTTTTACGGTACGTTATCCATCCCTCTCATGGCAAGACTACTATTTGTGCGCTATCTGAAGATTCTAGCTTCCACTTGAAAACTCATCACGAACAAAGTTTCTGTCGTCAATTTGAGATCGCGCGAGACGCTGACAACTGACTGATAGCTCGCTGCCTCTCGCTGAATCACCGCGAGCTCACTCAAATCCATTCCCACACTTTTGAAGAGAGCCGACCCTGTGGCTGAGATTGGCTCAATGGCGACTTCAGATATAGGACCGGGGGGTAACACTGAAGGAGACCAGCAAAAGCGGCTGCTGGATCTTAGTTTCAACTACTCAGATGTTCCTGTCACGGCCAGCTGCCCATACTTCCAGAGTGCTGGGGGTTCAGTGTCGGACTGTTCCTGAACCGAGGATTAAGGAAAGAAACATCTCTCCCAGTTCAAAAGACGGAGTTCGGGTTCTCCTCGGAACTTCGCCTCGGGGGCCTTGGTGTACCGGTCATAAGCACAACAGGCAGAAAGCCCAAGATTTCCCACCAAATTTCAACACAAGCACCGGCATCATCCAAAGTGCGTCATATTTAACAAGCAGGGCTCATTGAAGGGGTACGCCCCATTTTCAACGCTCTTCAGTCTCAAGCTTCTGAACTTGGTGAAGGGCGCAACAATGCAGACGGACCTGGAGGTGTCGGACAATGAACTGATCCGGGAACTCCACTCAAAAGACCTGTGTGTCGAGAATACCGAGAAAGACCCACTCGACAAGGCGCTCGATTTCCAGCAACTTAAGATGAGCGACCCTCGACTCACTCGATTCATCCCAGTGGAGGTATACTACTCCCAGTCCGCTCCAATTCCGGACGGGACTCGGATGGACTATGCATTTTCCACCGTTCCGGCTTTTTCGATGACGGCAACAAAGTTCGACGAAGAAGTATGGCTCGCCGCAGAGGAGTTTCAGGACGCAAACCCGACCACATTCATCAGTCGCGTTCAAATCATTTACGCGATTATGGTTTTCATGTACATGAACCAGGGAAACCGTGTCGCCAACCCCCCCAATCCAACCGGTGGCCAGACCCCTGACTCCGAGATGGGGCTTGAGGTTTTTGTGGCGTACTTTCCCGCGTACCTAAGGCTTCATGAGATCTACCGACTCGGGGCATACATTGACCCGTTTTACATGATTCGAAGTCTTTATGCTAGAGAGGCTACGATTCCCAGCTTCAGAGTTGATGCCCCTGATCTAGATTCAAAGTGGGCGAAGGTGACGAAGAACGAGGGCCTTCAAAACGGCGTCCAGAACCCGTTTGCTTCCCTGACCCCGGCAATGATGGAAGGGTCGGCATTAGGAGGACCATATCTTCAATTTGGGTCTATTTCGCTCAGCACCATCCATCAATTGATGGGTTTAGGTTCAATTTGGACCATTGGCCTCCTAGAGCCGGTGTCAGCCAAACAGTCCGCATTCGGGTTATTCGCATTTCCTGCCTAAAAAGGCTGAGACGGTTTACGTCGAAGCAGGGATTGAGACAAACGATCTTCGCTTCCACATTGATGTCGATCTCGTTCCTGAGAGCTGGCAGACTTTCACGGAGCTTAAGAGAGTTGAACTCTGCGATAATCTAACAGCAGAAAAGGGAGGCGTGGTTGGGAAGGTTATTGTGCGTCATACCGGTTCCAAGCGTGGTGTCAGGGAATTCGGTGAGGACCCTAGGTGGACTTCTCATCTTCCTGGTAGCGATGGCGTTCTCTGCCGACACCACAGGAAGCACAAGATTTAGATTCCCGCCATCAACATCGATGAACTCGCCAGAAGCGCAAGAATTGCGAGGTCTGCCAACTTCATTGACTCACTGGGAACACCTGAGAATCTCAAAGTTGGGTCACCGATCCCGCTACCAGAGCTGGAAGATGGTGCTTCTCTCACTTGGCCGGATGCTGCAGTTAAAGGCATTCAACCCATAGAAGTGACGTCTTTCGGCAAGCTACCGAGCTCAGGGAAGAAAGAACTTGAAGTGACCCCCAAAAACACATCCTCGGGATCGGGTCAACCAGACAAGGGGTCAGCCGACAAGGAGTTAGCCGATAAGCTAAAACAAACTCAGGACAAGCTGAAACAAATTCAGCAGAAGTACAACACTATGAAAAAGTCTCTGGGTGAAGAGATTGCTCAGAGAGATGAGAAAATCGCGGAGCTTGAACAAGTCAATAGCGATCGCTTGGAAGAGATCGCGACGCTCAATGCTCAGCTCAAGGAACGCGGTGAAATCGATGGAATCTTGCACAGTGGAGGAGAACCCGTACCGACAGACCCGTTCATCCGGGAGAAAAGATTGCGGGAGCAACTCGGCAAGATAAACGTTGATCTCCGGCTCTCGAAGCAAAGTGAAGCAGCAGAAAAGGCACAGACTTCCAAGGCTGAAAACCGCATCATGGAACTTGAAGCAAAGGTTTCAAATCTTCCGGAGGATAGCAGCACTGATTTGGAGTTGCTTCGAGCGAATGCCACGCGAGAGATGACGGACCTTAAAAAGGCCAGGGACGAGTTTGGGGCAACCAGGTTGACCCTTTTTGAGCTCGAAAAGGCCTCATTGACTGAAACGGAGCTCGATGAAATGAGCAGGCGCTATCTGGAGAAGTAAAAGGAGTGTGTCAGGTTGGAGGACAAAATCGACGAGCTGAAGGAGCTCCTCGAATCCTACGACACAAACTGGAAAGAAGAGTCGGAATCTGAAGACCCATTGCCGGCTGCATCCCTTCATGCTATGGATTGAGTCCAACGAAAGAGGATTGCGGACGAAGCACTGTTCACGGTCGACCCAGCAGCCGCGGGCACTAAGAGATTGAAGCTCAGCACTGAGATCAACATCGGCCAATATGTCTCATCTTCAACGGGTGATTTCTACAGCATTGGCCATAACAAGGTGCTCCGAGAAGCTGCTAGCGGGGGGCTCATCAACCCTCTGCATTTTAAAGTCGGTGAGCATGGGCTGGTGGGCATCACAGAGCTGGCCCGTCAACGTTTGGAGCTGGCAAAGAAGATGAGCGGGGTGCCATACGATAAGTGGAAGGCCGAAAAGGAGGCTGAATTGACCCTAAGACTTCATGGATTTATGACTAAAATGGGCTTTTTTGAGTATGGACATAGATCTATGATTGGTCTTGGTCTCCGACTCAAAAATGCCGACCCCGTTTCCACTGGGCTTCTCGTTGAGAACCTTGAGGATATTATCCAGCAGACAGACCGAGACCGCCGAGACTTGAACAGCATTCGTGTGAAAATCCGGGACAAGATCTTGAACAAAACACGTCACACCGCAAAAGATGCTAAATGGTTCGAAAAGGTGATGGAAGAGTTGACACCACTGCTGAAACGCTTGTTCAGCCGGTATGGTGACGAACGGCTCTCAACTGGACTGAGGACTGCTCTCGGTCTAGGCGACTATGAGCATGCCGTTTCGGAGGCGAAGGAAATCAGCGATAAGTACGACAAGCTTATCGAAGAGTACTAGTATCTCAAGGCAGACTCCAAGGTCCCCGATTGCTATTTCTCTGCACTGTGTCATCTGCCGCCGGAGTAGTTCGAAGAGTTAGGACAGAGGGGTAAAAGAAGTTTACCTACCCGAGTCGACACTAAGTCGCTTAGCGGCTGCCTCCTCGAATAGGTTCCGGGCCCTGTACTATCAAATACAAATGTTTAGCAAATGATGATTGATATGATGAACGGGCATGGGCCCAGTGACCAGCTCTCTCAGGAGACTGGGTGTTGCGTAATGGCGGTGGGTTCATCTTGTGCCAAACTCAGCGCACGTTCGTCGACATGGCAAGCTTTCCTTCCGATGATATTAGACATCAACTAAAGGATGAGAAGGGTGAAGTGATTGGATAAATACTTCTAAATGTGGAATCACCAACGCGGTCCGGAAATGGACCAAACAGCAATAATGGTTCGTTAACACTGATAGAGGTCGTTGGAATTGTACAAAGGCTCGGGCCAAAAGAAAGGGTCCCCTCAGCTAGTGTGAAAGATGCTTCCTCGCTGCTAAGGCCGCCCTGGTTTTACCTATCGCAGGCTATCTCCCATTCCGAAAGGGCCTCCTACCTGCATTCTGAAAAAGACTTCCTGCGCTTCGAAAAGGCCTTTTACAATGCGGTGAAGGCCTGTAATGTGGTAAACCTAGGCCTTGCTATTTCGGTAAAAGACTGTGTGAGGATTTGTAAGGATTTCGATAACGTGTTTCCGCACGGAGAAGAGAGACCCTTTATTTTGGCCCGAGCCTTCGTAGAGGGCCGTGAGTTCCTCGAGGGGCAAGTCGACGACGAGAACTCGGTTGAGGTCAATGACCCGGGGAACCTTTACTCGCCGCACATTTAGGTTTTGTGGGCGGTACGGAAATATTGTGTATGAGCGAAGGTGGACAGTCAGAAGTGGGAGACCCTGGAGCCAGAGTTGACTGGCTAAGTGATTTGATGCTCGGGTCGCGGTTGCCTGTGTTGTCTGGCCACCGAGACCCTTCCTCGACCGTCAACTTGTCATCCTCGTACCGAAAGATACCTACACGTGAAACCCGATGAGCTTGTAAAATCCGCGGTTAATTCCAATAAACTATACCCCGAGTAGACAAAGGAGCACATGGAATACAGAGACGTTGGCGTCGTCGAATGTCGTCAGTATCTCTCACAGGGTTAGGGTTAACCGACACCTCACCTCCCATCATCTCCAACACACCTCAGGAGAACAACCCAGGCAACAAAACAAACCAACAAGCCCACACCCCAAACTTCAGATGGCCCCTCTGGCTCAAATACCTCACCTCAGATGGCAACCCCATCACTTCCGGCTCCCCGCGCGGTGCTCACCTCCCTCCTAGACGCCATCATCCGCATCCCCCTCCAACCGTTCCCTCAGACCGATACCACCACCACCACCGCCCAACAACTTCCACTTAAAAAAGAAGACGGCACCGAGAAAAAAACCAGCCCCCCACAGCCAAACGCTCTCACTCGCGTCCCGCCCTCCCACCGCCACCTCCTCATAACCCTCCACGTCCTCTTCCCCAGCCTGCTCCTCCCGGCACTGGACCTCCTGGACCGCGGGCTCGTTGCGCGTCTCATACTGGAAACTCCCACTCCCACCAATTCAACAGAGGCTCCGGCCTCCTTCTACCTCGTACATTCCGCCCAAGCAACATCAGCAGGCACTTCCCGCCGGCGACAGCGAAGCGACGGCAGCGGCAGCAAAGGCAAGGCGTACATCGTGCGTCTTCCCGCCTGGAACTGCACCTGCGCCGCATTTGCGTTTGCGGCCTTTCCGGCGGCGGAGTCTGGTGGATGGGGGGTTACGGGAGGGGAGGGGATGGGTGTTGATGTCGATGTTGGGCCGGGGGAAACTGTGGCGGGCTTGTCGTTCGGCGGGTTTACTTTTGATGACTCGGATGGGATGGGGGAGGGAGTGCCTGTTTGCAAGCACATTCTGGCGTGTCTGCTAGCTGAGAGGTGGAGTGGGCCGCTGGGAGGGTATGTTGTTGAGCGTAGGGTAGGGAGGGAGGAGATGGCGGGTATTGTGGCTGATGTTTAGGCTTCAAATGAGAGGGGGAGATGGTTGAGCATGTTGTTGTTTTTCGGGATATGATTAATGACATGAATACAGCCGGCACGAAGAACTGGAGGAATCATTACCTGGGGAGGGAACCGCTAGTTGACACGCCAGACACATAAACAGCATTTATAATGTAGCATGACCGCAATGCCATGGTTTGGTAAAGTCCGGATGCAGACGCAACCCCCAACGCCAAACCAGCCGGCCGTATTGCTAGTATTAACACGCCCGAGCCCCTTCCTCGAGCAGTCTATGAAGCTCTCGTACACAGCAACTCCCAGGGTAAAGCCTCTCACCCCGCGTGAGCTGTCTATTTCTTCTTTTCTTTAGACCCCTCCTTCTCCTTGTCCCCGCTGCTTTCCTTGGCCTCGCCGTTAACGGCCGGGCTGTCCTCCTTTTTTTCACCCTCCTTGGTCCCGTTCTCGCCCTCCTTCTTGGCCGCCTCCTTCTCCTCCTGTTGCTGCCTGTTCTGGTTCTTGTTCTCGATAAGATCGTGGAACGCCGTAATCGCTCGGATAAGACTGCTCAGGTAGATGGCCATGAGCTGGTCGTTGGTCTTGATGCTCATCGCATAGCTGAGCTCTGTGTCTGCCTTCCCGCTATTCACAACTGAACCCGGCTTGGGTGTTGAGAGGTTGGGCAGCAAGTTAAAAACGTCTTGTAGATTGCCAAGAATGGCGTGGTTGACGGGAAGCTGGCCGTCGAGAACTTTTTGGAGGTATGCCGAGATGTCTCGGAGCCGGAGGTGAAGGCCCTGGAGGGATTGAAGCTGATTGGTGACGCGGGTCGATAGAGTTCCGACGGCTACGTCGCGGATGTCGCGCAAGAGATGCTCAACACCGATCTCCTCCGCCTCCTCGGCCTCGATGATGGAGGGTGTGTGGACGAAGGTCTTGGATGTAGTGGTGCCGTCCTGCAAGGTCGGTTAGCACGGATCTGCCCCCAAGCACACTCAAAACAGGATGCTGCCTACATCCTTGATCTCCTCCACCGCAAAATACGCATCCGTAGGAACACCGGCCTCCTTTGGTTGGACATCAATAATGACCAGCAACGGGTTCGGTGTGTAGCGCTTGAAGAGCTCGTTGATCTCGAGATCCGAGGCCCGGAGCTTGGGGCCCGAGTGGTACCATCCTATTAACTTCTCCCGCGCATTGACCTTCTTGAACATGTCGTTCATGGACTCAACATAGTTGTGGTCGAGGAACCAAACCGAGGGGTCCTTGTCGTCCTCCTCAAACGGAACTGTGGGCGCGATGTCAGCAAGGCTTCAAAAAGAGGCCGAGATGGAATTCTGCCTACCCGCGAAGCTGTTGGATACGCGCACATTTTTGCTGTCGTTGTGGCCTAATAGAACACCAACTACCCGCTTGCTCTTGCTTGTGTTCGCCTCGGTGCGATTGTAGTGATCGACAACAGAGAGCAGGACCAACGGCGCTACCGACACGTTGCGTGTCACCAGCGAGAGCGTTTCCGCGGTAGTGGTAGGCATAGCGGTGGTCGTATAGTCAAGATGGATGTGCTCGGTTTGTTTGCGGGTTCATGCGATGTCGTGGGCGAGCGGGACGCGGTTGTGGAATTCGACGATGGCGGCCCAGCTCTCGTCGTCGTAGTGGTTCAGCTGCCTGCGCGGAAGCTCTTCCAAAGACCCACCAGCTGTGCCTTATGTAATCAGGCGCTAAGGTTTCCCCCGATTTGACCTTCCCATTTCGGGCTAAAACGTGCACATGCCACTCCGCATGCAACAATCAAGGATCACCCCATTACGTTGCCCTTCATCAACGCTCGCGGTTAACCACAACGACTCACTCGCCTCCTCGACTTCGAAGAACTTCTGCCCAATTCACAGCAAGCAATACGGACGATACAGACGTAATCGACGAATCGCATACCCCTCGCAACCCGCAACCATGAGAGTTTTCGCCTTTTTGATCGCGGCCCTGTCGCTCTTTGCTGGTATCATCGCTGTGGATATCCAGAAGTCGGTCATCATCAGCTACCCAGCAGAGACCCCAGATTCGGTGGTGGAGCAGGCCAAGAAGGCAATCATTGATGGAGGCGGAATGATCACACACGAATACAACCTCATCAAGTAGGTCAAATGCTGTTTGGTTCGCTGAGATCCGTTTGGAGGTGCTGACACATGCATTAGGGGGTTCGCAGCCAAGGTTGGAGAGAAAGCTCTGGACTCAATCGCCGCCTGGGGAAAGGAATACAACGCGCTCATCGAAGAGGATCAGGTTGTGAAAGGCCTATAGATGTGGACGTCTCGGCTTGAAGAATAAGGAGCGTTTGGGGGGCTAGTTGGAGCGGGACTTGAAGGCCTACCCCGCTGCCTATGATGGGGGTACGCCGTTATGAGGATACCCGTGAACAACGAATTTCTGAGTAGACGGCAGGTTGGCGTTTGAGGCGAGGAATTAGGACGCTGTCGTCCTGGATGGGGTACGCTTTGTTTGTTTAATGGTACAAATGTCTTTACTCTACAGTCATTACAGAAATCACCTCCTTTTGCTGACCTTATGTATTTTCTTCACCAACCGACTACTTGAGTGGACGCAGCAAATTGTATTCTCATTGTTGCGTGCTGAGAGTGCGCATCTGGCCGACGATTCATTTGCTACCCTAAACGAAGGTTGCGGAACTAACCTATTCCCTAACAATGTCGCTTCAGACACAGATGACACCTGGTTGAGTCAACGCAAACTGCCATCTTTTTCTCTTCGATTCCGGCGTTTCGTGCCCTCTGATGTTCATGACTCCAGGTTGGTGTTCATCTGGGTATGCCTCAAATTGTGGAATTCTGTGCCTTCGCGTCCTTCCGACGGTAAAGTAGTCAACTTCCGCATCAATGCGCTCTTCGGTGGTAACAAAGAAGCTGGCCCAGTCCACGCGAACTTAGGACTGGACACAATGCGCTTTGTTGGAATCGGTAGTACTATGGATGAGCTGACACCCATAGCTATAGCGGCATTTGGATTGCTAAGGCCAAGATCACCTGCAATTAGATGGTTGAATGCAAACATCCCGTGTCGAGAGTCAGGACAGGACAGGGGCTGATGCGCCGTGCTGCAGCCCAGGGCACTTGCATGAAGTGGGGCATCTTGGGGAAACTAATCGATAACGACGCCCAAGCTCCAACTGCATTGATGGCAGGCAGACCTATGGCGAACAAAAACCGCGTCCAGAAACAATGCCTTTCAGAGTCTTGCAACGCCCGAACATGAAACACAAGAGTCCCGGCTGAGATCCTATACACCCAGTTTCATGAAATTTGCATTTTAAAAGCATGCTCTCCGCCCCGACCCCATCTTTGTCCTTACACCAACCATCGACGTCGGAGCACCCCTGGATTGACACCTGGCTCCAGACCTGACACCAAGCACGAGCACGAGCTGCCTCGCGTTTCCCTAGCACACACGACATACTACCCACGCAGGGCGTCACGAATATTACATCCCGATATTATTGTACGACGCTATCGCGGGAATTCACCCTAATCACTTCGGCGCGCCGGGTCCCGACCCCTGTGTCACGATGACGCAGTTCACCACTTCCGAGCAGGCGGCGCTTTTGCGATGGCTCAACACGTTCGACAACAGGCGGAAGGCTACATCCCTTGCGGATCTCCAGGATGGAACCATCCTCGGCCAGACTCTGGAGCAGATGCTTGGGCCACAATTCCTGGGCTCTAGCCTCATCCAACACCCTTCATCGCGCGACGAGAACAAGCAGAACCTCGAGACCGTCTACCGCGGACTGGCGAGCTTCCTCCGAGACGACAATCCCTATCTTGCGCCATCTCCTTCCGAGTTCCGGGCCATCGCTAAGAACCCCGACGACAACGCGATGTGTAACTTTCTGTCCGCTTTCTTAGCGGCTGCCTGCTTGGGTAGCTTGAGCCGAACATACGTCCCCAAGATCATGATGCTCGATACGTCCTCGCAGAAGGAAATCGCAAAGATCATCAACCAGATGAATGAGCTCAAGACGGACAGGGAAAATAGGGCTCTCGACGGAGATCTGCCGCAGCAGGAATACGATGAATCGCTTGATTTCCACACTCTCAGGGACCCAGACCTTATGGAGGAGGAACTCTACCAAATAAAGGAGAAATACGAAACGCTCAAGAAGCAAAATGCCGACCTCCAGTCCCGAATCGACAAGCTCCTCGACACCCGGGAGGCCGTTCTGCATGACCTTCGTGTTGCTCAGGATGAGCTCACTTCTGAGAGGCGGGCCCGGGGTAGCGATGCATCGGGCGCGGTCCGGGACTTGCGGAACGAAATCCGGGAGAAGATGGCAGAGATTGACCGGTTGGAAGACTTGGTCCAAAAGGAAACGTTGCGCTCCACGAGGTTTGAGAAGGAAAATGAAGCTCTACGCGCAAAGGCCGAGCGGCTCAAAGATTTTGAGGACAAAGTCCTTCTTCTCGAGCATGAGACAAAGCAGCAGCAGCAACAAATCAAGGGGCTGGAAAACTACAAAAAGAAAGCCCAAGATCTTACCATCATTCAGCAACGAAACCGAGTCCTTGACGAACAAATCATGCAACTCGAGCAAGATCTGAAAGAATTTGAGGAGTTGAAGATGTCCAACAGGAGGCTCCAAAAGGAGATCGAGGAGAAGGCAAAGGTCCTAGCCAACAACGAGCAGGAAATTATCTATACGATCCAGTCAAAAAATGTTCTGCAGGATGCCAACGAGGAGCTGAAGAGGCGAATCGAGTACTTGGAATCCAGGCGCCAATTGGATGAGAGCACCATTAAAGAGCTCCAGGAGCAGCTTCAGCTGGCCGATGTCCCTCAAACAGTCTCCCATAGTCCAGGCGCAAGCACGTCCAAGTTCAACCTAGAGCAAGAGCTTGAGACGTCCGATCCATTGGTAACCCTCCGTGTGGAAATCTCGCGACTCAAGGCCGAGAACAATGTGCTGCGGAATAATATGGCCGTGTCTTCAGAGAACGAGAAGCTCCGAGGCGAGCTCGATAGTGCTAACCAGAAGGTAGACCACTACCGCCTGAAGTGTACAGAAGCCATGGAGAAACAAGCTGTCTCTCAAGAGCAGATTAACGCCATGATCAATGGCCTCACAGGAGAAGAGTCAGTCCAAGCAATCAATGCCGCTCTGAGTATTTCAGGACTTGATCCGCTCATGCCAAGTTTCTTTAGGACTACTGCTTTTGTCAACATGCGACGCGAGCTGCTCGACGCGAAGAAGAACGTTGAGGCGTACCAAAAACGGGTCCAGGAGCTCGAGAGAGCAACCGCCGACAAGGACCGCGAACTGATCCACGTTAAGACCGATCGTAAGTTGCGAAGCTTTCGGAGCCATATGAGGTGGCTGAAACGCCAGGAGGCGGATCTGGCTAACCTCAGTGATGACATAGTCAACGCCATCGGAGAGGAGCAGGCGTCAGCACTTGCCTCTCTCAAGACGTCCGACGAACTTATTTCTGAGTCCCTCAAGACAGAGCTGGATGCAACCCGCAGACAGCTTGCTCAGAAGGTGTTTGAACTCGACGAGATGAAGGAGCAACTTATGGGCGCCTTGGTGTCCAAGGATAAACTCCGGAGACAACTTGATGACACTATCGCTTCAGCTCCTAACGGACAGCCCACTCCAGAAGAGGCTCCTAAGGGCAAGAAGGAGGATGCTGAGAAGATAGAGAAGCTGAAGGCAGCTCTCCGGCAAAAGATCGAGGTAAGCAACGACCCCACCGCGTGTCTCGATTCTCCCTATGTTGCCTCTAGGCTGGGATACCGCTTGCGTGAAGCATCGGTTGTTCCAATCACAACATCGCAGCCTTTTACTACTCCAACTACCGAGGAGTCAAACTGCAAGATGATGTAGACAGAGATCCCATGCGGACAACACCATCACTCTTTGCTCCTTGCGTTTAAGCCTTGGCTAACACCATCTCCTAGCAACTCGAGAAGGCCGAGCAGGAGAAATACGAACTACAGCGACGCATCAAGGCTGCAGAGAGCGGAGGGGCCTATGCCGTGCAAAAGGTACGTCCCCCCCTTGTGATAATCTTTATCTCGTCCACCAAAGTAACACAAATAAATGTTACTATTTTCATATCTTCAGCGAAACGCGTACCGACCCTAATTGAAATTTCTCCCCCACTCCTGCCTTACCTATTATATCCTAATGCTGCATCTAAATTGCACGAAACTGACTGAGTGACACAGGCCGCATATGACCAGGAGATCAAAACTTTGAGGCGCGAGAACGCCATGATGACAACGGCTTGGTATGATATCACCAGTCGCCTCCAAAGCAACCACGTGGTCCTCCAAAGGAGGCAGGACGCGCCGAAGAGCTGGCTGAATAAGCAGAGGCAGATGGTCAATGGTGAGTTATTTAGGACGAGTTCCTTGTTGTTTTGCTTTGCCTGAGCCAGCTGGCTAACCTTTCTCTGCACTCCAGCTACGCCTCGGAGATAGGGGCTTGATGCGTAGTTTCATTCTGGCCTGAACACCTCTTCGGCATTGCTTGCGCTTGTTTGGATCAAGGATATTCCCAGACGGTGACAAGTATCGCGCGGCATAGTATGGCGCAGTATCATGTCATTCATCGCTCGCTTTATCCCCTCTAGCTCACACGGTTCTGGACATCGCGAGAGCATGATACGGTACGGGTGGGCTTCAATTATTATTCCCCTTTTTGTTTATCTACGGTTGCCCTGCCCCTTTAATCAATGGCCGTTGGTTTTCTAACCTCTAACCCGGCGCTGGATGCCGGTGTGAGGACATTTCTCGGAAGCATAGCTAAGAGGTTCCTTAGATGGCTTGGGTGTGTTGTCTTTCTACTTTTGTTCAGAATACCCAACGGCCAAGATGGCTACATAGATCTGCGAGCTTTTTCTGCTCAGGAAAAGGAGACCTTGAACGTAAGGGGAATAATATTCTGGATTACTTTCCCGAACCCCAACGAAGCACACGTCCTATACCGCGCTCAACTGCAAAGCACTCTGCTCGAATTTTCGCTATTCCGGGTAACGATGCAATTAGAATACATACAAGGGTCGTGATTGAATGAGGTAGGCACTGCTGCCCTTTCACACAAGTAGTACAGCTTTCCCTTAGGTGTCCCATCCCTTTTCAAACGCCCATCCGGGCACTTGGCCGATCACAGAACCACCCACTCTTTCCAGCAGATCCCGGGCCCCAAACACCCAGCTCCAGACCTCGTCAGGCCAACCAGAACCCAGTTAAACATTAGCATTGAATTTTGCGGATGACCCGTTTGCGCCATTTGCTGACAGAATGAAAGATCACCATCATTCTCAGTCATCAAGGCCGGGCATAATACAAAATCAAGTCTATCTCCTCCGGTCGCAGGTCCACGCCCGACTACGAGCGGGCCGCGAGCTTGCTGAGGATACCACTGCCAGCAGAGCTGGCCTTGGCCTTGTCGCCGTCAAAAATGGCCAACAGGCTCTTCCACACCTGGCCGGGCTCCTGGCTGGCGTCGATAGCCTTCCAGATGCCCGTCTTTTGGTAGTAGCTGACGACCGGAGTAGTCTGCTGGTGGTAGGTAGTAAGACGCTTCTTAAGAGCTTCGGCGTTGTCGTCGCTGCGCTGGATCAGCGGCTCGCCGGTGATGTCGTCCGTCATGGCCTTCTTGGGCGGGTTGAAGGTAGCGTGGTAAGACCGCCCGCTGGCCGGGTGCACAAGACGGCCCGTGATGCGCGCCACGAGCAGCGCGTCGTCGATCTGGAGCTCTACGGCATGCTGGAGAGTCTGGTTGCGCTCGCGAAGCATGGAGTCGAGACCCTCTGCTTGCGGGACAGTGCGGGGGAAGCCGTCGAGAATGAAGCTATTGTGAGAAAGGTGATCAGTTAGTAAAATCCCTCGGGTTTATGGAAATCGCCGTGACGGAAGAACATACCCGCCCTTGCACTCCGGGTTGTTGTCAAGCTCCTCCTTGATCATGCCAATGACGATATCATCACTGACGAGACCGCCCTGGTCCATGATCTTCTTGGCTTCCCGGCCGAGGGGTGTCTTCTTGGCGACCTGGGACCGCAGCATGTCACCAGTGGCCTGTTGTAGAGGGCGTCAGCAACCATTCATCGTCAGGAGAGAGTCAGTCTTGGATCAATTGGCTCACCAGATGACAGCAGTTGAACTTATCCTTGATCTTGGGAGCTTGTGTTCCCTTGCCTGTGTGAAACGCAGCCACGGGTCAGCTTCTGTTATGCCTTCTCCTCTGTAGGGAGGACGGGGGAGCTGTACCGGCACCGGGGGGCCCGATGAGCAGCATGCGGATCTCCTCTGTTGTCCTCGCCGGGGGGCTGCCGCCTTGCCTCGTCTCCAAGGCTTTTACCCGGCCCTCGATGCTGTTGATAATGCCCTGCAGGCGCTTGACTTCATCGTCGAGGTAACCCATCTTGAATTCGGTTGCGACTCGCGGCGAACTGACCGGACCAAGGTCTGTGGTGGCGGAACAGCAAGGAGCTCAAGAAAACACGTGGGAAGCTTAGAGCGTCGACGAAAGTTGGCCGAAGACGAATTGACCGATAGCGGGCGGATGGAAGTCGCGAAAATTGGAGGTTGAAAGTGTCGAGTCGACGAAATTTGGACGAGACTTTTTTAGAGCGCGCCGGTACAGGCAGGAAAGAACAAGGGTGCAGGGATTGGGACAGGTTGCGCGGGAGAGCGCGACTGCAGCGGCTTTTGTGCACAGCTTGCGGAATTGCTTCAGATGTCCCGTCACCGCTCCAGTTTCGTATATTGGATCCGCCGATTACAAATATGCCACTCCCGCATTCTCTTTTACACCTCTCATTATCTGGGGATTTCCCGCCCGCACCAACGTGGGAAAGCTTGTCGAACTCTATCCTCAGTAAGGCTCAGCTTCATGATGGCATGGCTTTCCAAGTTCCTGTCCGCCGAGGTACTTCGGCAAGAGCTAGATGTCTTGGCCGCAAATCAGCAAGCTCCACCGGCAACTCGGGTGAATGGCCCTCACAGGCAACCGGAGACAAGGGTTGTTTTAGCGTGCATGTGGCGTCATCAGACACCCCTAACCCTAAGAGTCGAATTATGGGCAATGGTACAAGAGCAAATGTTTGGGGAGGACATACCCCTTCTAATTGTAGCGGCCAAGCTTCGCTGAAACCATAATAGTACATACAAGTTGACACTAGACTCCTAGCTCCTTTCCTCCAGAAACGTGGTGATGTGTTGAAGCATGCAATATGCGGGTTGATCCCACAGTCAACCTCTCGCACTCCCTGGAACACTGCCTGGGACACTCGTGTTGGCGCTATCATCTTCACCTTCGGCCCAAACATCCTTGCTCTCCTGCTCAACGGCACGCATAGCAGTCGCCACCTCCTCAAGCTTAGCCACAACATCTAGAACCCCCTGGTTCACGCGCTGAAAGTACTGGTCGTTGGCTTCGCGCCGCTTCCTCGCGAGGAGGATATCGACCTCGGTCTCTTCCTCGAGCTTCGCCCCCAGTCTCTCCGCTCCCCCGGCACCGCCCATCCCGCTACTACCGGGCCTGGCACTACCAGTCCCGGCCGTGCTCTTGGTACCGTCCGTCACCGCAGCGCCTCCGGTCTCACTCTTCCCGGCGCCGTCGCCAGCACCCTCAGTGCCTGAAGTTGGGGACTTGACATGACCACTGATCGTCTCAATGGCATCGTCAGCCTCGCTCCTCGCCCACGCCTGCGCTAAGGCGATCTGAGCCATCCGCAGCTCGCTCAGCTTCCGCTCGTGGTCCGGCCCGAACACCCGCGTGCCGCCGCTGGCTGAGAGCTCAACTTCTTCCAGCGTAGCCTGCATTTCCGCCCAAAGCGCATCCGTCCTATCGGTTGCGCGCGTGGATTCGCGGCGAGACAGCTGTAGAGGAAGGGGGAGGTTGAGTGCTGGCGGGGCGTTGGTTGCCTTGGGACTGCGCAGCGCGCTGGGCCCTCCCCGGCCATCAACCGGCGATGTAAGTGCCGCGGGATCGCCGCGCAAAAGGGACCCACCACGACCCCCGAAGATCGGACCGGAAGGAGCAGCGCCGGCCGGCTGGGACTGCCCAGGACTTTGAGTTGAAATACCCGGCGCCATGATTCCAGGAAGTGACACGTGAGACGGGGATGGTGAAGGGAAGAATAGCGCTGGCGGCGCTTTCGCCTCTTTGGACTTCCCCTTGTCGAGTTGGGACATGGCTACATCTTAGTGCTTCAGCCTTCCTGCGTGTGTTGTGTGGCCAGCATTCCTTGTCCGAAGTTTAGATGCTGTGGAATTGATAGTGAATGTATGCACCTAGATGGCATTATGTAGCTATTGGAGAGAGGCTCCACAATTGTATCTCCCCGCCATGGGCCGTGGCTGACAGTGGCCTGAGGCAAAGACCCACCCCTCCGCACCAATCAATCTCCTAGGGCTTTCTCGCCCTACTACGGAATTTCGGTTCGAGGCGAAAAAAAGACAACGACTCCAGTGAACCTTCCGAATCACGAACCACACCCAGATATCGCGATCACACATTAAATCGGTATGTATCCCAACTCCGCTTGAACAGCACCGCAGAGCGTCTCGATAGACAATTGCCATCTTCCCCTCGATTTTCCCGACCCGACGTGCTAACTCGGCCTCTCAGCAATCATGTCTGGTGGAAAGCCCCGTGGATTGAACGCGGCCCGCAAGCTGCGGAACAACCGTCGCGACCAGCGCTGGTCCGATCTTCACTACAAGAAGAGGGCTCTCGGTACTGCCTACAAGTCCAGGTATGCTATACTGGGGGCACAGTGCCGGATGGACCCGAGAAGAGGACGGAGAAACTGACTTTGGATAGCCCCTTCGGTGGTTCGTCGCACGCCAAGGGCATCGTCCTTGAGAAGGTCGGTGTCGAGGCCAAGCAGCCTAACTCCGTACGTAACACCCGGCCACGAACCGACCAACTTCGCATCTAACCGTCATCGATGTAGGCTATCCGAAAGTGCGTCAGAGTCCAGCTCATCAAGAACGGCAAGAAGGTCACTGCTTTCGGTACGAGCCCCCGATATCCCCGAAAACACGACACGGCTAGCGAGCCGGTGGCGGATTAGCGAGGATGTTGTGCTGACGGTGATACTCTACAGTCCCTAATGATGGTTGCCTGAACTTCGTCGACGAGAACGACGAGGTCCTCCTCGCTGGTTTCGGTCGCAAGGGCAAGGCCAAGGGTGATATCCCCGGTGTGCGATTCAAGGGTTAGTCGATATTTCAACCCCCGCCTCTAGAGGAAAATCCGAGGTCCCAGCGTGCGAATACTAACCCCCTCTCCAGTCGTCAAGGTTTCCGGTGTTGGTCTTCTTGCTCTCTGGAAGGAGAAGAAGGAGAAGCCCAGATCATAAATCTTCTGGGTGGTACGGAAAAGGGCACGGTTGGGGCATGCGGAGTCTACAAGGCTTTTTTACATTGGCATTGCAATTTCAGGTTGAGGGAATCTGAATTCTCCTGGTAGACATGATCCATCAAATTAGGAATCATTGAGCCACCACAGTCTGGCCCTTGTTGAGAAATGGCGTCTTGTGATTAAGCGGGTTGTGTTGCCTCGAAGGCATAGTGCTAGTCTTACATACAACACGGTTCTATGTTACACGAGTTTTACAGTATTATCCAAGACTCAGGCAGTCTGTTCTGCCTTGCCGTCGTCCTTCTGGGCGTATTTTATAACATAATCAGCTGCAAGACCTAGGCTAACAACGCCCCCGGTCAGCCAGCAGCCGTTGACAAACCACCACCAACAGTCCTTGACGCTCTTCAAGTTCACCCGCTTGATCATGACACCCAGCGTCACCATGGCGCCTCCACAGCTCCCGATGAAGAAAGCTGGGCCCGCACCACTGGCAACTCCAGCACCTGCGAGCAAGGCGACCTGAGTGATGGCCAACCCCGTCAGCACCTTCTTGGTCTCGGCATCATGCTTGAGCGCAATGCTCTTGATACCCGCCTTCGCGTCGTCCTTGATGTCCATGTGCGCATAGATCATATCATAGAGCACCGTCCAGGCAACATTCGACGCGTACAGGAGCCCCGCCGCTATCAACGCAGCATGGTTAGCCAGCAAGTCGACTCCGAGTGCCGGGAAACCCATGATGGCGCCCCACGAGAAGGTCAGCCCTAGCACGAACTGCGGGTAGTATGTCACACGCTTGGCGAGCGGGTATGTCGCGACGAGGAGCAGACTTGGCGTTGCGTAGAAGAAGCAGTCGAGCGGGAACTGCAGGAGAATACCGAGCCCTGTAAGGAGCTGGGCGCCGGTGAAGGCCACGCCTTGGAAAGGGGTGATGGCGCGCCGGGCGATGGGGCGGAGCTTGGTTCGGGCGACGTGCGGGTCGAGGTTGCGGTCCCAGAGGTCGTTGATGGTACAGCCGGCGCCGCGCATGATGACGGCGCCGCCGAGGAAGAGGAGGGACATGCCGACTACCGAGGCGGGGAATGCCATCGGAGTGGCCATGGGTGCTGCCATGAGGGTTGAGAAGAGACAGGGGAAGAAGAGGTAATAGGAGCCCGTGGGCTTGTCGAGACGGATGAGCTCGGCGTAGGGGACCCATGATGCTGGGAGGATGGAGAGAAAGCCGGTCTTGGGCGGCGAGTAGAGTGGCTTGGGGGGGAGTACGGTGACAGTCGTAGCTGCTGGGGCTGAAAGGAGCTTTGTTGTTGCGTGGTATGCAAGCCGTTGATGAGAGGATCGGCTGTGAGGCTCAACGGCCATGAGACGGGGCCTAAAGAGAAGCGATGAGCCCGGTTTGCTGAGCAATATCGACGGTCCAGAACACGGATTGCGGTGGAAGAGGCTCTGCCTCAGGGGTAGGCCTGAGATGGCACGAATACCAGACATGGTGACGTACACCTCGAGGGCCGTGTTACTTCTATTTGCCCATCAGCAAGTGAAAAGGCTGGAGCCAGCGATTCTGCGAAGAATTTCGGCCAACTTACCTTCACTGCCCAGAATTCAGACTGCCTGGCCCAAAACAAACACCGAAATTAATGTCATAAGTGAAACATTCCTATATTTGATCTCACACGCCTGCAGTTGACTTCCACCGCGGCGAGCTCATCAACACCGAAGAGTCGAAATTCCAGAGTCCTGAGCTTGAAAAGTACGAAGTACCTAGGCACCTCTCAGCGCCACACCCTCCAGCCACAACAAGCTCAACCCCTGCCGCAACCAAGCTAACCGCCACATTTGTCAATTGGCATCACCCCGCCACAGCCGTTTGCTCGTCGCGTTCGAAAAGTTAAGTGCAACCTACGCGGCGACACTCGACAAATCTCTCAAGCGTCGCAAGGTGGCTGCCATCAAGCGCATACATCTCATGGCTTGCGCCTTCTTCTCATGACCCTTCCATAATGAATCACATTTAAATCGCATCACCGCTCGCATCAGACTCCTCTCGGACCTCAGAATCGCGAACCGTCAAGATGCCGACCGCCTTGCATCCGCAGGCAAAATTCGACCCTATACCCCCCGATCTCGATTTGCATGCTCTGGTAGGCAAGACAGAGAACTTCCAATGGGTCCAGAGAATCACTGCGGCACAAATCCGCGCCATCAGGCCTGAGGATTTCGAGAATCTCGTCAATGTCCATGTCATCCAGCGCGGGAAGCCGCTGGTCATCGAGGGATGGAAGCTGGAGAAGCCACCATTCAGCTCAGGGTGGCTGGAGAAGACCTACAACAAGAAGCGTGAGTTTGATTCTCCCCTTTCCGTGGTTGGCAGGAGCTAACCGTTGCGCTGCAGAGGAAAATGTCCGCGACATTGTCACCCAAACAGACATTCCGATGACAACAGGCCACTACCTGCGGTCCATGAAGCAGCTCACGAATCAGTGGACGCCGACAAACTACCGTGAGGAACGGCGCCAGCGCCTGTATCTAAAAGACATCGATTGCCCACCCGAGTGGCAAGACGAGCTCCGAAAAGTAATACCGCCGAACCTCTTCTATATGAACGAGAATATCGAGAACCGTGCGGGCAAGAGGCAGATAAACGGCATGGATATGTTCCAGGAGCCCTCTACCGCCGCCCCTGCAGGCGATCTGATGAGCAGCTTACCAGAGCAGATGCGCGCCCAGAATCTGATGTGTTACATTGGACATGAGGGGACGTTCACTCCCGCCCACCGAGAGATGTGCGCTAGCTTGGGACAGAACATCATGATAGATGCATCTGGCAGCGCGAATGGTGAGAAGCCGGGCAGCTCGATATGGTTCATGACCGAGACAAAGGACCGGGAGGTCGTCAAGGAGTACTTTTTGTCGATGTTAGGCCACGACATCGAGATCGAGAAGCACTTCGCGCAGATCAATGCCTGGAAAAAGGCTGGTTTCCCGGTCTACGTTGTCGAACAAAAGGTTGGGGACTTCATTCTTGTTCCGCCCCTGGCCCCACACCAGGTCTGGAACCGCGGCACCAGGACTATCAAGGTGGCGTGGAACAGGACGACAGTTGAGACGCTCGGGATGGCCTTACACGAGGCGCTCCCAAAAGCTCGTCTGGTCTGTCGGGACGAGCAGTACAAGAATAAGGCGATCATCTTCTACACCTTGAAAAAGTACTACAATGAGATGCTGGAGGCAGAGAAAACGACCGACATCGGACTGCTCGGCCTTGGGCAAGATTTGATGAAGAACTCCCCGAGGACTCGACAGTTGGCAGCCGATTTCAAAGCTTTGTTTCGCCTCTTCACCGAAATCTTGGTCGATGAGATGTTTGCAACCAAAGAAAAGGATGTGGAGTATATCGAGTTTGACTCTTGCATCACCTGCTCATACTGCCGCGCCAATATTTTCAACCGCTTCTTAACCTGCAAGCACTGCATCCGCGAACTTGTCAACGGCGAGCAAGACACATACGACGTTTGCATGGAGTGCTATGCGATGGGCCGCTCCTGCCTCTGCGTCTCGAATCTTAGCTGGTGTGAGCAATGGCGGTGGCCTGAGTTGGTTAGCTATTACGAGGATTGGCGGTCACTGATCATCAAAAATGACGGTTTCATCGACTTCGACACCTCGCCGTTACCACTAGAGTTGGAACGACGAAAGTCCGGCAAGAAATCCTTGGGGCAAATTTGCCAAGAGCAATTGAAGCAACGACCTTTTAAGGACATTACCAAGGCCGAGCCGCTAGAACCGGAGATCTCGGAACCGGAGGTCGACGACAACGGCAACCCCAAAAAAAAGCCGAAGCGCAAAAAGAAGCATGGTGATGTCTACCGATGCCATGTCTGCAACCACAAAGACTACACATATAGGCTGGCATTCTGTTCGAACCCGGGCTGCGCTGATGCATACTGTTATGGTTCGCTATATCGGGCATTTGATATGATGCCGCAGGATGTGATACAAAATGAAAGGTGGCTGTGTCCGAAGTGTCTCAATATCTGCAACTGCGGTTACTGCCGGAGGGTGGGCAACGGCAATCCCTACACCCCGAAGAACACTTTTCTTGGACACGATACTCGCGCCATCGCTGACGACCGGAGTGTCGAGATGCTGGTCGACTTCCGAGTACATAACCTCTCGTGGTTGAAGAACGTCGGCGACGACAGTCGGAATGTGTCCAGCAAACGTATCCAGAGGTTGCAGCAAGCAGCCGAGACCGAGAAGGCCAAGGAGGCGGAACTAGACAATACAGTCACTACGCTGCTCGACCGGGAGTTGGCTGAGACTCTCGAGGCGGCCATACGACAGGAGGAAGAATTTGGCGGTCAGAACGGTACCGCCAATGATGCAAACGGTGCAGCTCAGGAGCCAGAGAGAGCGGCGGTAGCCGACATGTCCGTGAGCCAGGACCAATCTGACTATCCTGATCCATCTATGCTTGGCCACGAACGGATCGGTATTGGTTATTACGAGCAGGACGATAGTCCCGACAAGATTCTTTTTGACCCATATCAGGCGCCAACGGCTGAAGCCATGGTTGTGGATGACGAGCCAGAAGTGTCGGAGTATTTTAAGAAGCAGCTGCGACTGGCAAAGCGGAGAGCCCGGAATGAGGAAGATAACGACCCGGATTTTGCGGCACCGCGGACCAACAGGAAGCGGACGAAGACTGACGACTATAACGAACCTGATGGGCAACAAGAGGCTCTCGACAATATGGACCCGGCGTTGTTTGCTGATGAGACAATGGTCGATGCGCCGGCAGAAAGTGATAGCTCTGCAGAGCCGGAGTTCAGGGGCAACACGGCAGCCAACGGCGATGCAGCGGAGGAGTCGGCCGAGCATCGGCCATATTCTCCAAACCGCCCGGCTCTGAGACATGCACGGCCTAAGGCGTCGTACCTTGACGCGTTGCATAGAGAAGAAGAGTTCGATGAGATTTTTGTCCCCAAGCCTAAGAGACCTACAGAGAGCGCAGCTCCCTTCAACCCTGACAGTGCAAACAAAGATCCCCTGGATTTGGCGTCAGCGGCAATCTTGGCGATGACCAGTTCTGCTACAAGCACCCCCCAAGATCAAGCTCCGGCGCCCGCCGCCGATCGGCAGAAGAAAAAGCCCGGGCAGAAGCCCGGTCGTCTGCCTGGCCGCCCACCTGGTCGCCCACCTTTGAATCGACCAGTTGGGGATGTAGGAATCACGGGAACAGGAAAGCGTCGCGGACGGCCTCCCAACTCTGCACGAAACTCGCTTAATGTTGCGCCTGAAAAGACCGCGGAAGATAACGAGTCAGGCACGACGGATCTTGATGATCAGTTAGCCCGCCAACTTGAGGGCTTCAACGATGACGGTGAAGTCATCGAACAAGGGGTCTCGTCAACTCCAGTTCATCCAGCGCTTCAGGCCAATGCTCCAAAGCGACGTGGCCGGCCGCCACGTAGCTCTATGCCACAGCCAGCAACAGCGCCGGTTGCGGCTGGCTCCGGTTCACCATTCATGTCGATGGCAGAACGGATGAGGCTCAAGGGAAAGAAAATAAAAATAACGGCTCGGAAGAGCGAACCGGGGTCCATTATCTCAAATCCAGTCGATGAAGCCTCACTTGCCACAACCGAGATACCAACGAAGGATACGGCACCGAAGGCAACATGGAAGGCGGCACCGAACACAGCGCCCAAAAAGAGAGGCCGGCCCCCAAAGCAGCCACCACAGGCTGCTGCCGAGAGCGATGATGACGGTGATTTTAATCCAGATGCTGAGGAGTTGGAGGTTTTGTCTGAGCCACCGTTCCCGTCCCCGTCGGCGTCAAGGCATAATGCGGCGTCATTTTCAAGGTCCAGTGCCTCCCCTACGCCTCCTCCCGCACCTACACCAAAGCGGGCAGTGCCCCCTCCCTCAGCTTCTGCCCAGGAGCCAGCCGCCGGGCCTGACCTTGCGCCTGAAATAACGGCACCGAGTTCCCCGGGTCCAACTACGTCGTATTCGTCGTCGCCGCCTTCGCCTTCTCCAGCGCTTTCACCAACACGTTTGCACTCGCCGACGCCGTCCCTGTCCCCATCCCCGTCTCCGCCGCCGACGGCAAGAGCGCCAACCGGCCCAACAATTGTTAGACTCATGAGTTCGGATGAGGAATCAGGTACCGATTACGGCTCGGCTTCAGAGAGCGAGGCCAGTGAGTCGGATAAGGCGAGTGAGTCTGGCAAGGCCACAGGTGGAACTGATAAGGCAATTGACTCTTCTGGTTCGGATTCTGATTCGGACTCGGACGATGAAGATATCCCGGCTCGTGTGAAAGACCCAGCACGGGGGTCCGGACTTGCAAGACGCGGTTTTGGGGGGGGATTTAGAGGCCGAGGCGGTGGAGGTCGGGGTAGGGCGCGACGGGGTGTTTCGTGATATCTGGAGTGGATATCATTTGAGCGAGTTTCGCAAGATGTGTATGTATGGTTTACTTGTATTCAGACATTCCCGGGGAGTTCGTGCGGAGGGACTTGATACCATTGGAGAGCGGTGATGGCATGTTGCCATGAGCCGCTTGGAGTCGAAGTTCGCGGTATAGCAACATGACCCGCAATATTGCAAAGATTGCCGGTCATCCATAGTTTTGAGGGCCTTCGTCCAGATTTTACATTAGTTAGGGTGATGCAAAAAGAAGGCCTGTCCCCCAAGAGTGCATTCGCGATCTATCAACCCCTCCCGTGAGCCCTGGAAATGACATCAGAGCAGTTCCTCCATATACATGTGAGCCCGCTAGCATCCCGACTCATAGTCACCAGCAATCCCAATTCCACAATTTGATACAATGCGCCTTACAAATCACCCCAGCCCTCGAGGTGCCCCCTAACTCAATTTCGATGACGAGTAGTAGCCCCCCGTCCAGACATCAACCCAATGCACGGGGAAGTCCAGAACAGCAACCACCTCCCCCTTAGCGAGCACCTAACAATCCACAGTCCACAATTCACATGTTATCCTTCATGCTGGTCCCGTGCTTGAGGTTCTCCTCGGCGTGCCCCTTCGTCTGCTCTTGCAGACGCTTCGTCGCTGCTTCGCCGGCCTCGTTGGGGCTCATGCGGTCCGCCTTGATGGACTCTTCGCTGTCAGAGGCCAGCTCCGGCTTCCAGTGGCCTTGGCCGCGCTTTTGCTTTTCGATGGAGTCTTGCTTGTGCTTCTCGTAGTTGGAGGAGGAGGGGTCCGCTAGGGGTGTTAGTTGCGGTGCCAGGGGGGAAGCGGTAAAAGAGGGGGCTTACCGTTTGAGCTCTCTTTGAGGCGGAGGGTACTGCTGATGCTGAGGGCGCGTCGCGCAGAGGGCTGGAGTGCCGCGAGGGCAGCCGGGCGGCGGAGGAGGAGGAGGCGGGCGGACATGGTTGCGAGTTTGGGTGGGAATGTGTGTAAGTGGTAGTTGGTCGTGGTGATTGTTGAGGTTGGAGGAGTCAATTGAGGCTCTTTTTGGAGGATATGATGAGGAAAGAGGAAGGGTCGGAGAAATAGCTCGGGTTACTGAGAAAGGATGTAGGAATGAATCAATTGATTGCTCATTGGATGAGGAGAAGTAGGAAAGGGGGACTGGAGCCGGGTTTGGTCGGTTCCGGTGACGTCACTACCCGGCGTCACTCGGGAGCCGCTTTCACGCGCCGCCGCGGTTTAAAACGCGGAGGGTTGTTTGCAATGGTTTAATGGGACTTCGCCTCATGGACGTGGAGTTTTATCCCATTCCAACTTCAGATGGGACCCTTAGCTGGTTTGGGCCATTTTTGGTGAGATATTTAGGTATTGTTTTCTGATGCCGTCTTACACGAGATGAGCCAAAGGCATCGCCCATGAGAGCAAGCGGCCTCTCGATATCCGAATCACGGACTTGTACTACAGTCAATATACTTGCCCTCTGCGATCGCAACTCTAATCAGTCCGCTCTACAAAATTACAATTGGCCCCAGTCGCGACTACCAGGTGTGATGACAGATCGGGGGATTATTAGTTATGCCGTTATTGGGTCAGCCTGTCATGAAAAACATTGTGCGCAAACGGGTCGCAAACGGGCGACTGCTGCGTTTGCGACCCGAAACCTGGAGAAAGAGACCCTCAACTCGACCATCAACTACTATACTACCCAAGACAACTTGACAATTGACGAAAGAGTCGAGCCCAAGGTCGAGCACGTTTACTATGTTTTCGACAATACAACCCCCTGTGGTCTGAGATCTCTTCTCGGCGATGTCATCTTCCTGCACACTCGGACTAGTCAGCCCGCTGCTACAATTGCAGATGTTCGAAAGTGGACAAAGTTTACGGATTCCAGAGCTGATATCGGAAGCCAAATCATGTCGACATCCGTTCATTATTTGGCAGAGGGCTCGTTCAGACTGCTTCAGGCAAAGAAATTGCATCGTCGGAACTGCTATCACACGTAGCCTGGTGGAACATGGGCAGAGATGTCTGAAGGGAATGGAAGGCACTTGCCGGAAGGATGCAAGAGGCATCTTGCTGAAGCGTTTGGAAGTGAGCGAAAGGAGGGTTGTGTAAAAACGGAGGGGCATTGAACGGGAAGGAAAGGGTTGTTCTTGTTCTCTCCCATGATACCTGAGTAGTTGGCCACTCTATGCCTCGGCCAGAGAGTCTGCGCTGGAAAAGAGATCGACCACCACAGCTGTGCTTGTACATAGCTCTCAGAGACCATCTCTTTCCAGAAACATCCACCACTACCACAACGTACGAATGAACGTGATGTTTAAACACACAACCGGTGATTCTTGTTTGTCCCTATCACAGATCTACCTCCCTAGCACACAGTATGTATTCCCCACGAATCCATCCGCCTCCATCTGCGCTGTATGTATTCCGTACACCACCAAGCTCCAGGTAACGTGCCGCAGCCAGAAAAAGAACGTGCAGCAACCCTACTGTCTGTGCCACATTCCAATACCGAGACAAGCATCACAGCATCATGTGGTTACGGGAGTCGGTGCACGCTCCCACCAGTGCAACGATCCCGGATCGGACCCGGCCCCACTTCTCGGGGCCTTCCAATCCGGAAACGCGGGACATGGGGGCATCCCAGGCCGTCACAACGGACCGGTCGCAGTCCAAAGCCTCGTGACGAAAGCCGGAACAAATGAGGCCTCGCTGCTGCCTGCCTGCCTGCCTCAGGCGACTACTCGCAGGATAATCACTGACAGACGGCAAAACCAGCTGACGCACCAGGCTGCGTGTGCCTTGCGCCGCCATTCATCACGGTTTACCCCTCGTTTGTTCGGGCATTTCCCCCTAGGTAGCTGGACCAGACACCCCTGGCGAAAAGGTCATCCATCCATCCCAACCTCGAAATGCCAGGGAGAGAAACCCCACAGGTTACACGCCACATCCCGAGTGACCAACATCCCGCAGGCAGGCAGGCACACACAACGCCAACTCACCGAGAAAGCCGAGGGAAGAGAGAGGGAAAAAAAACTCAACGCAGTGGGTGTGCGCGCATCAGTGTTCGCTCTAGGGCTCAACAGAGCTCACCGACCAACCCCCGACACAACCCGCCTACACAGCGAGAGTCCGGCCCAGCCCAGCCCGGGCCACCGCTCCATTCGGTCCGCGGCTTTCCTGAAGGCTGAAGCTAGGCCTCCACCGATCAGCGGTGTCTTCCGTTGCACAGGCAGTCTCGACAGTTCACACCATCTGTGACAAACTTCTGTCTGTTGCGCAGCGCAGCGCAGCACTAACACAGCAGCGGCAACCCGAGGAGGACAGGCATGATCGTCGGGACACCCGAGAGCTGATGATGGTTGACGCTGGTGCTGGTGCTCTTGGCCCGAGCCAAGGTAGCCCGATTCTGCTTCTAGCCGGGCCTGTCCGTCCTCCTCTAGTTCGTCTGGTCTGCCTGACACCTCTCCCGGTCATTCTGCCTGCCCGCCGCTACGGAGATGCATCGGAGGGCCAAGCAAGGCAACCAGCCACACGCTACCCCAGAGTTTTTTTCTTCTTCTGGCAGAGGGAGACATTTCCGACCCGCCGGAGACCTCCCGTTCAGCGCTTCAGTTACACATGGGACTGCCACGCGTGTCTTGCCCATTGCCTGCTGCATCAGGGAGAGTGGAAGAAAAAAACTGGACATTGTCACAGGCACCGGATTCGCCCAGACCCCATTTATCCATGCAGGAGCCCTCCATTTCCGTCCCATCAATTTTTTGGAACTACTGCATTGCCTTGCTTGATGTCTAATATCCACACAACAAACCCAAGTGCTGCATTCGAAATTGTCGACTGCAGGCGTCGGTACCTAACAATCACGAGCTGGGGCGATGCCGAGCGGAACACCTTCGGCATGCGGGTTCGCGCACCCCCAAGCTGCTGAGGAAGAGGGAAGCAAGGGAAAATAAGAAACTGGAGCCGGAACCTGTGCCGCAGACCAAATGGCGAAGCAGAAGCGAGCAATCAGATTGCGCAGGCGACCTCCAAGGTTTTCCATCCAACCCTCCCACTTCCCTTTCCCAGCGAGGAGGAGCATCGGGTGGGGGGGGAGAGAAAAAGCGGTGTGGCAGTGAACTTCACCCGCGCCCCATTGGATCGGGGGCCATCGCCATCTTGAACGATTGAACAGGAGAGCGCCAGCCAGTCTGCGGTCCGTGTGTGGGGCGCACAAATCGTTGACGAAAGGAAAGTGATCGGCTCGCGAGATCTGTCACAGTGCGGGGACGGCCCTGACCTGACTCGAGCGGAGGAGTTCACTGGTGGACTCGAGCGAAACGTGCCTGGCAGGCACTGCCCTGTTCCCGCGGGACTTGGAAGTTGGATCGATGCAGGGCAGCCCAGGCTTTTTGTCGAGTGCCGCTTGAACTGCAGCTCTTCGCCTCCACGCCTCCTCGAGTGCAGCCCTCTGTTCTCCATAATACCAGCGAATTATATCGCGGTCTCAATTATAGCAAAGCTGGCTCGTGGATCATCCATCTCGAGCTGCGCTTACCAGGTGCTCCTGTGTGCGGGAGGGAGGCCGTAGACTTGACTGGACACGGCCGTCCTGTTGGCGCTGGGCGTGAAATGCATTGACCCTTACCGTTTGGCCCGCCAGTCGTTTGATGATGGTTTTCCCGAAAGTAGGTAAGCTCACCGTCGCATTGAGATCCCCCCCGCAGCGCAAAGGGGGCCCCCATCGCATCAAACGCCAGTGCAAGGCTGTGAGGGCATCTGGGTTTCAAGGAGAGTAGGAAACCTCCCCAGAGAAACAAAGGGTTTCCCGAGGTTGCTCTGCTGCTCAACACATTCCTGGATCCACCCCATCTGCTTGGGCACGTATTATGGCGACTAAAATAGCCCGCGTCCAGCTTCATCCTCGCCCCACTTCTAGCCCACGAAGCCGAATCCGATGAAACGCTATTCGCCAATGGCCACGCCCCCAGCCTTCGCTCGCCTCTGGTGGGTGAATTGGTTAGAGACAGATGAACTGCAGCAACCGACGAATGGGCTGTTTGCCATTGTCTGAGGCGAGCTCGAAGAGATTCCGGAATACATGCACTCCATGCAGAATATGCATATAGATAGATGCCTCAAGAGGAAAACGGCGGCCGAGGGTAAAAGGCTACAACGAAGTGATGCTATTGGGAGGTTAGACTCTGCCCCTTTTGTTACCCCGCTGTGAATGGGCGGGGGAGGGAGATCGGTTGTGCGGTGGGGGGCTGTTCGTTTTCCTTCTCCGCAAGGTCCTCTGCCCTAGGCGTGCGACAGTTCAACTCGATCCAGCTAAAACATTCAACGAACCCAGCGGGTAGGCTGGTGCCTTGGGTATCATCAACTTCAACCATCATGCGCTTCTCGCATCCGGCTGAATCCCAACTCTGCTGCTGACGGGTGATAAAGAGCGGAACCGACTGACGAACGGAAGATTCCTGGGCTGCGTCTTGTCACGCCGGAGATAAATCACCTCGTCGTCATGCGTCGCTTCGCTGCTAGGCGCACAAGGCGGCTACTGGCGCAAGCCAATCGTCTGTCCTGACCAGTCGACCAGACAGGTGAATGAGACATGCTTGGTACGTCGTGTAAGCGGAGTCAGCACCAGTCTCTGGCTGGCTGGCAGAACTGGGCAGGCAATGAAGCAGGTTCTTTTCCAGAATGCCGTGCCTATAATCTCTACTGCGTAGTATTGCCTGCAGGTCGGGGCTGATGAAGGGGCAAAATGCTCTCGTCTTGGGGCTCCGACGACCGTCCGAAATGGATGGTTATCTCATCAGCGTCACCAACGCCAATCGGTGGCGAGCCATCTCCCTCTTTTCCCCCGCGCGATGACGGGCAGACGTGGGAGCACCTGAGGACGGCCCTGCTGTAAGAGATGGTGTTGTCGCCGGGATCGACGGATGAGCAGTCTTTGTCCCATTTGCCTCTGGCCCCACCGAGAAGCAATCTAGCGAACTCAGCGAGACACGAAGATTGGCGAGAGCTGGAGGAGCAACGAGAAGCCTCTCGACACACCGTCTCCCAAAAACCACGGGGCACTGGGCTTCCCGAACGAGCCACATTCCGTAACCTGCGTCCATCGGTACAACCGCACAGTCGCCATGCGAAGGACCGGGTTCGTCTTTGCAGCACCCCAGGCGGTACAGCGGCCGGTCGGGAGGCCTGGAAATGGTCTCGCGGTGTTTTACCGTGGGTACCAGCCAGTCAAAGCGCACTGACGGGGCCGCCCTCGCCACAAGGCTGGGGCGGACTGATCTGCTGATGGCCATTCAGGCCACTGCCCTGCACTTAATTATGCACCCATCTGAACCGCCTGCAGGAGCGCAATAACGGACGAGACCCAGCCAGGCCATGGCGCCTGCGAGCGCCAGTTTCAGCACCCAAAGCAACACCCAACAGGGCGAGCGAAGAAGCGTCGTTGCCGGAACGTAGCGTTGCGGCAGCGCTTGTCTAGAAGACTTGCGTAGAGCCTTTAGTCCAGAGACGGGAATGCCCCAGGACGAGCCGTTTCACGCCGACGCAGGGAATCTTCTAGGGCATCGAGATGGTACCGGTTTGGGCTGCCAGCAAGCGGGATGAGAACAACCGAGAGCCGTTGACGTCGACAAAGCTCCATAAAACTGGGGCCACAGAGCGAGGGAGAAAACCCATCATCGGGCCACGTCGGGTGACGATTGTGGAATTCGGGTGTGGTCGCTGTGCATTGTCCTGCACAAATTGGGCCAGCAGCGACGGCGCACCGTCTTCGGCACTGGGTGCTGTGGATTCCACTGCATTCCTTGAAGGCAACGCTAGCCAAAATTACATGGCAACAACCAGCCCAGCGAGCTATTCCGCTTCCGGCCTAGCTCGCCGAAGGATGCCCAATCGAAGCCGCCAGTGCTCCACTTTTCGACGCTGGTCTTGCCACCCGGCCTGCAGCGGAGTGGCCAGTGCATCGCTGTGAGTGGGTGTCTGGGGGTCCTGCCTCTCTCTTGCATTAGACCCTTGGTAGCGCCTCCCGGTCCACCCTCCATCCCGTCGCTGTCCAACACTTTGCCCGCTCCGATTGCTCTCCTGTCCCTCGCACTTCGCCTCTCTCTCACTTCTACCATTACCTAGCACTCCCATCCCACCAACCTCGCACGAAGCTGTCCAACAGCCAAACCGATCACGACGACCTCTTCTCTTCGCCCGTAGATAACCAACCGCATCCATTTCACTCTCGCGCGCCTATCGAGTCCTTGAACAGTCATCCTCGGCTACGTTTCATTGTTGTTGTTTCAAAAAAGGCTTGAGCCCAAAGACGCAGACGACGCAAAAGCGGTTCGCCCCTCACCCCATAAAGCACTCCGCCGAACCTTGAGAGTGTCCTTCCCGCTGGATCTATCCCATCCACCAACGACGATTTCGCTATCCTATCTGTCGGCATAGACCTTTCCAAACCATAATGTCTTCGTACTACCACTTCAACGCCCACCAGCAACATCCAACACCGACTTCGGCTTCGGCCATCTCGCACAGCCACCATGGCGGCCGGAATCGGCGAGCACCGAGACTCTCCGTCTCGCAAAACAGCCACAAGCAATTTCGCGGTGTCAGGAGTATGAAGGAGCTTACGGAGTCGGTATCGGTATCTAACTTTCGCTCCAAATTCGAGGCGGTGCGCTCCTTTGATTTGGAAGACGACATGGAATTCTGCCCCGGCCTGTTGACAGAGAGCGATGTGAGTTACCCTTGACTGTCAAGCGCAGAAGGCGTGTGATATCGAACACTCGAGACTGACGCATGCCCTTTGCAAAGCTCGTATCGATTCACAGCTCTTCCTCGGAACGGTCATCTTTGGCGAGTGACTCCCCGCAAGGCTCGCCAACGCAACAGCCAACCACGATTGCGCCACCATTTTCCCTCAACTCTTCGTCGCCACCCTTCGTCCCACCGACGTTCCAAAGTCACCAGTCATTGAAGCTTCACCAGCCGTCTGCGACCCGCGCTCGCAACGCCATTCCAATCATCAACCCCCTCACTGGCATCACGATGTCCAGCCCGCCGCCGTCGGTTTCGCCCGCCCGAATGCAGCAGCAGTCCATCCGCGGACGATGGTAGGTGGCTGACGTCTCGCTTCTGTGACGCAAGGCGAGACTGAGCCATCTACCATTTCCGTCGTCGTCGTTGCAACTGGACTTAAAATATGCTCTCATTTGCTTCCACAACAGCTGTTCATCTTGGCGGGCACCGACTGCAAAGTAGCAGGCATCGATTCTTTTATCTACAAATCCTCCGGCAGGCGGGGCTGACAACAAAATTCCCCAAGGTCACTGGACCTTCGACATGGCAACCTCTCGATACCCAACCTGTACAAACATCACTAATCGACATAAGGCACCTTGTTTCGAAATCGAAAATTTGATATTTTCGGATGGCGCGATGAAAGATGATCGATACCTCTTCGCATTTTGTTTTTTTTTCGACTCGTAAAAAAAAACACTCGGCGCGGTGTTCCGACCTCGAAAGATGAGGGCTGTCTTAATTTCCATGACAAATGAGCGTTCTTTTCCGAGGGTGGTTTTGCATGCTCGTCTCAAACCACTATATTGCATCGGTGTCTAACGGCGGAGTTACCTGGTTTTTTGCTCTTGTTTTTTCTCGATACCATACAACTGGGGGTTTGGTGTTTGTTTTCTTGATGGTCACAGAAAGAAGCGGCGACTTCAGAGCACATGATAAAAAGTCATAACGGTCACGGGTCTACGAGTTTCATCGAAGAAAAGAATATCGACATATAGAGCGAGTTCGACGGGTTATTCGGAGCGTTGTGGAATGGGGTAGCTCTTGCAACCTGGGTGTTCTCGATCTTTGGGGGGCGCTACATGGGCGAATCTGTTTGAGGCGGGCTGGCAACACATTGCGGTGTTTGTGTCTGGGGAATGTCAATTGCGGGGTGGGATTTTCCGGTCAGGCGGGGAGTTGGTTCATCTGTTTGGCTTTCTTGATTTCGTTGTATCATGGCGCGAGTGTGGTAACCCCACCTCCGTTTTGGCCTCGGTTTATTTTACAGGGTTTGCATCTCGGATATGGTCGGTGTGAAGGAACGGTTCCTGGTTCTTTCGAAGATATTTGTCGTATCTTGTTATGTGCTGGTTCTGGTTTGGCAAAGCATCGGGAATTTGGGAGCAGGCGTGTTTGATGTTGTGTTCCATTGGAGGCTCTCGGAGCTTTGTCGAGTCGACAGACCCGGCTGTGTATGCCAAGATACGGATAGCTGTGATTATTGGGAATCCGAAATCAGGCGATATAATCTGCCTCTTCACTCAAGTTTTTGCCACTTTGTTGTGATCGATGACCGAACTTGCACATCGGGTGTCAACAAGCTCCTGCTGCAGGGGCTATGGTTTCACATGAGTTAGGGACCTCGTGGACGAGGTAAGGTTGCGCCGGGACCTAGGCATCAGCTCCTCGGTTGAAAGTTCGATCGGGGAATGCAAGATGACCGATGATGGATCAAATCAGAGATATACAACGTTTCCTGTCAGGAGTTATACTATCTACATTTATCAGTGTGGGTTTCGCTTGGTTTTGACTCCCTGGGAGGACAGGAGGTGTTGTGTTGTCCTTTTCAGGGGTAAAACTTTGTTGACTTCCGCCACACAGTCGATCCTGCCACCACCACTCTCCCATACCTAATGATCATGACTCTGATCATTTTTTGTGTAGCATAATATTTGACACAGCGGCCAATACATTGGTGACACCTTGAGAATATCCTTTCCTCTTATTCTGTTCATTATAATTGCATAGGCATGCCCACAGAGGGCTTGGGTCTGACAACATGGTTCAGGGGCGAGGATGGCGAAGTATACATGCCTTACTTGCCCTTATTCCCAAGGAATCCCCGAGTGTATGGTTTGTGCTATCATTGTACTTTTCTGAAGCCTGGGAATGCTGAAGCTTTCTGGACAGCAGCTGACAGTATTCCAACAATACTTTCTAGCAACGAGAATAATCTCACGGCAACTTGACGAAATTTCCGGGGTTTCGTGCAAGTTTGAGCTCCATCTTGTTGATCAGACGAATACTGGAACGAGCAACATCGCTCTCAAGATTTAGCGTGCAAGTCTCGACTCAAGCTTTGTCTTTGTCTTTGTGCTTGGGGCCTTTTTTTCTGCTTGCCCGGTCTGGCTTTGTTTTTGTCCACCTCCAAGGCTCTTTATTTAGGATGAAGTTGACTAGGTATAACTGTATCCTCTGCGAATCTTTGTCAGTACTTGGAACGGCACCTTACTCCCTTGACTCCTTTCTCTCGGCCCCTTCACTGAATATCTTACATTTTCAACTGTTTAGTGCAACCAGTTTGCTACCTATTAAACACCTCGCTGGACTCGTTCTCGTGAAGCGGCATATCACTGTTGCTGTCAGATCCCCGATTGGGGGCGCCATAGCCTGGCCGCTACCCGTCTCCTCGTCCCTCTCAACTCTCGGAATCCCCATATACAACCGAAACGACTGCGACGCACAGAAATGCGCTCAAAGCTACATATCCTGTTATGTTGTTGCCTTCTGCCCGTCTCTTTATCACTCGACTCTCGGGACCCCTCATATCGTTGGGCAGCTCCATGTTCTGAACACATCGGACGGGACTGGCTAAATCAGACAGAAATGGCCGAGTTACACGAAAATACTGAGACACACAGACCTGTGATCAAAGCAATATGTTCCGTTCTGTTGTTGCTATCTGCCCGTTTCCTCACCCCTGTGACGGCTGGCTAAAGCAGATGCTCTCCCTACAAGACCAACTTTCTAAAAGGAATGCCAGGGAACTAAGTCTGCTGTACTTAGTAGTCTGGGGATCATATACACCGCCTGCCACAGCCCTGGCGTCCCAGTCACACACCTTTCGATAGGTGGTGCGCCAGGCCGTAACAGCCCCCTTGACTCGCAGAATCCCCAATGCATTGGTTTGACAGCTCAATGTTCTCAACACATCAGACAGAAATCACTGATCGAACGAAAATGCTGAGGCGTGCAGAGCTGTGGTAAACAATATATTCCGTTGTGTTGTCGCCTTCTGCTCACCTTCTCACCCCCCTCGACTCTTAGAAATCCCCCATATACCAGGGAATAGCTCCATATTCTCAACACATTGAACAGAACTGGCTGAATCAGATGGAAATGCTAAGATGCATAGACCTGTAGTAAGAAGATACATTACGTTTTGTTATTGCCGTCTGCTCATCTTCCCACCCCCCTTGCCTCTAAAAAACCCCCCATATGTCAGGGAACAGCTCCATGCTCTCAACACCATCGGACGGAACTGGCTGGATCAGACGGAAATTCTGAGACGCACAGACCTGTGGTAAAAGCTATATATTATGGATTTTGTTGCTGCCTTCTGCTTTTCGTTTCCTTCCCTTCCTCAACCACCGCCTCCAACCACGGTTTAGCAACAATTCTTTTGCTTCACCAAAAACTGCCTTCGCGATGGCCTCTCAGACCAACGCCAGCGATTCGGGGGTGACCACCCCCGTGATCATCACAATCACCGGCGGCGAGGGCCCGGCGTCGCAAAACTCGGCGACTCCGCAGGCTAGCAAGTCGTCGGCCTCTGCGCCCATTATGGGCGGTGACATGTAGGTTCTTTTGCGCCACTTCCTTCCAACTTGCCTTTGCCTCTTCTCAGCTGCACTTCATTCCCCGCCCCCATTGTTCCCCATCACACACCATCCGCGGGGCCGAGAGATGAATGATCGGCGACGTTCGCCCTCTGACTGCACCCACTCAACTTTGACCGAGTGGGAACCCGACGAGCTGCTCCTCCAATTCGTTCAAGAAGCCCAGAATTATTCTTCCAGTGGCGTCTACCACGATCCCAACATTCCTCTTCCTCCTGCAACTGTCACTTTTGCGGCCGATTCCACCATGGATTCCACCGTGGATCTCACCACTGATCTCACCATGGATCTCACCAACGAAGACTTCCCCTCCTCGCTCATTGCTGATTTGGGTGTCGATAGCTTTCTCCACGGCCGCATCATCACCGTCCTTGTTGGCGGCGAGACCGGCCGCAGCTGGAGTATCCACGAGTCGCTTCTCTCAGCCAAGTCGCCCTACTTTCGTCGCCTGCTCAACGACACCGAGGATGGCCTCAAGATGCAAGAGGTCGTCTTCCGCGACATTGACCCCAAGCTCTTCAGAATGCTGATCAGTTGGCTGTACGGAACGTCCTTTGGCGCGACCGCCGGCCAGCGTGTCTTCCGCTACCCGGTCCCGGATGGCGAGGAGTACACCGTCAGCGACTAGTGAGTCTTCTCCAGCCCCCCCCCCCAAACTAAACCAGGGAAGGCGCGTGAAACTGAACATTTCCCAACAGCATCCGCCTGTACATTCTCGGCGGCCAGTTCGAGATTGTGGGAGTCAAAAACGCGGCCATCGACGCCGTCTACAGCTACTTCGACGAGAACACCGACGAGGTGCGCGCTCCCAGCATCTACGACGTCCAGCTCGTCTTCGAGAACACGCCCAACGACTCGCCCATGCGCCGTCTTCTCACCGCCTATTGCCTCTTCCACTTGTTCAACAAGAAACGTCACAATATCGGCAGCCTCCCCGACGAATGGGTCGAGATCATGACCGCCGACCATGTCGTCTCGCACGCCATGCTGGAGATGCTCGCCGAGTGGGGCTGGGCTATGGGAAGCAACGTGCCTCCCATGCGCATTAAGGGCCGTCAGTCCTTCCACGATCCCATCCTCCTCGACGGAGAGGACGGCGTCAAGCATGAGCCCACCGAGTGAAGGGATAGGGCATCAAGAACTTGCCACGGCGGATATTTGCTTGGGATCGGAGAGCTCAGACTGCTCGCGGAGGTCTGTGGATTGCTTGAGATGGTGCTTTTATCACCAAGTCAGCCATCTTTCACCAGCCATCACCAGCGTACAAATGCATCAGCATATCTAATGGGTTGCTATGGCGTTCGGAACTTAGCGAAAGGGATACCCCGGTCTATTAATGGCGTTTGGGATTGAGAAAAAAGGGATACCCGGTTCGTTTGATGGCGTTTGGGATTTGCGAAGGGAGGCGTTTATTAGATGGTTGATGCATTTGCAAAAGTCTCACACATTCGTAGCCCGAATATCATTGCGCTTATCTCTTTTTTCTTTCTGCTGTATCACGCATAGGTTAACCTGACATCGGTATGGGCATTATTTGTTATTTCTGGTGAATTTGGGGAGGCAAACGAGCGGTTGCAGATGCAGAATGGCGTCCAGGGTTTCGTTGTATCTGCCCCGGGAAAGAGCGAGGGAGGGAGTCACCAGCTATCTTAACACCTTCGGTGTAAAACTGTGAGCCCTCACATTAGCTTTCTCTCTGCCGAGTGGCATCGGTGAATTCCGGACAGTGTTTGTCTCTTGATCTTCTTGACTATCCTATGGACACGGGACATCTACCTCCATGCTCTTGAATCACGATTGCCCTCTCTCTCGACTGTCATCTGTGCTCTCCCGTGCTCACAGACTCCTCCCGAAACTCCGTCTACATTGGTAGATAGAACAGGTCGGACAGGGTGCAGCACGTTGTTCTGAACAAGTTCTGATTTCAAACTGTCTGGAATATATTCATATGTTTTGTCTGGTAGTTCTACAGGTCTGCTATCGACGAACTCTCGGGAACACGTGCCGAAGATGTTGGGTATCCTGATCCAAGACACACACTTCTGGAACATCACAGCCAAGGAGCTCCGCCCAACCCATGGAGCTGAGGTGTTGGGTTTGGACTTTGACAGCATCAGCGATGAACAGTTCAATCGAGTTCGTAGCTGCTTTGGCTTAGGTTGGCTCTGTTCTACTCTTATCCAGTCTGGCCCCTCTTGCTCAACGTCTTCACATCCTCCAACCCACGACGTGCAAGCTTCTCGCTCCTGCGTGCTATTGCCCTGCCACAGTATACTACTGTGGGAGGCAACACCGACTTCGCTGACAGCCATGCAGCGTGGGATGCCTTTCCACATATCAAGTGGGAGCTGTTGGAATCCGACTGGATGGGCAAGTACTGCATGGCGCATTCGCGGTAGTTGGCAACCCGCAACAGTTTCATCATGTTGACGTGGATTCCGCACCGACGGCTAGACACAAGATCCTGCAGCTTCATGAGCCGAGCCGGCGCCTCAACTGGTATGTTGGGCCGCCCTTGCATCACCTGGAGGGAGAAAGCCTGATACCGGAAAGGTTGGGCGAGTTGTTTGGATTCCTGAATGCATTTCTCGCATTGCAAGTATACTGTCAGTGTCGAGTGGCCGCAGCCGGGTGATTTGGTGATATGGGATAACCGTGCAGTTCTCCATCGAGCTGGATCTGGGAAGGAGAGGGCAAGCATGTGTGGGACATGCGTCGTACGACAGTGCATGTTAATAGCCCGACTGCTTGGGGTCGAATGCCTTGGGCTCGCCTACCGTGGCAACCTTCCTGACCAAAACGGTTGGTCTCCGTTGACACGGAAGCAGTGACTGTGGTCAAGATCTGACGTGGTCGTCAGTGTTGTGTGAGCGTAGACTTTAATCTTAGAGTTGGCGGGCTTTGATGAAGCGATTGATCTGCTCACGCGCGTGCTTGTCGTTATATTGCTCATGGCACTCGTAAAATGCGATGAGCTCTTGCGTGCAGTCCACCATGGCCTCAATATCGATGTTGCTCTCGGCTAGCCACCCTGCAAAACGTGTTACTTTGTTCAAGCGGGCGTCTGGGGCCTTCTTACTCGCCATGCCGCTTTCGTGAGCCCGCTGTACACCTGGGTGTATGCCTGGGAGATGTGCCGCCTGCGACTCCGACGAGCTTTGTGATGTCAGGCTTGGAGTTGCCGATCCGCTTCTGCCGCTGTCGCTATTGCCACCGGTGATGGCAGCGCGGGCCTGGGCCTGGACCAGCACCGCGTTGGCGGCTGCGAGACCTCCGGCAGTGCTCGCATTGCCCGTGGTGCTGCCAGGTCGTAACACTAGCGCCAGAATCATGGCTGTCAGCGCGATGACGTGCGGAGGATAGAGGAGCGGGAGATCCGTCATATAGTGGTCGTTGATGATGGACCAGGCGAGCGCAATCTCGTCAGGGGTAAGACCAAAATCGCCCTGCAGAGTCGTGAGTGTGCGGTAGGGCTGGTGGACGATGAGATGCGAGCTCATCTCCGAGATCAGGAAGAACTCGCACTCGCCCACCTTGCCCGTGTCAATGCTCTGGATCTCGTTGGGCCACAGCGAGCGGGCCTCTCCGGCTACCAGGCGTATGTGCTGCGGGCACTCCTCCATCTTGCAAGCTAGGTAGACCGCCGTGGCCATCAGTAGGTATGGGTTTGTGCGGCGGATCTCGACGCGGGTATAGAAGCGTTTGGCGTAGAGCTGCGCGGTGGCCATGGGCTGTTGCCGAACACCAAGACGTTTCCCGAGGCGGTTGATTTCTGTATGAGATGTGGTTAGAAGGACAGCATCGGTAGGGGGAGAAGCCAGTGGAGAGACGTACGTTGGTTGAAGTATATGTTCAGATGTCGGAGATGCGGCAAGGGGTAACTCTGGACGAGGTTCGGGTCCTCGTCCTCCAGCTTTTGGCGCATGGCGGCAAGCTCGTCCTTGGTGAACTGCCAATGCCGCCGCTGCGTCGATTCCCAGAAGTTGGCTGCCATGGTCTCAGGCAGAGGTGGTTTGCGGCCCCCATAGAAAAGATGCAGACGGCAGTGCTATCGACGCTGGAGCTGTTGAACTGTTATGCAGGGGCGCAACGTCCATGCGAACCTCTTTGATTCCGAGGTCAGTTGCTGGCCGCTGGCGGCGGCTGGCGTGCGCCCCAGGGAAGCCGCGAATCAGAGAGCGGCTGATTCCTGGCATTTCTCTGCCCCAGCTGGGGCCCGGACAGATGGCGTGGGTGGGGAAATGTGGGGCAACTCAGGCCAGCTTCGTTGGCCAAGACTTCGTGAGTCGGGTGATGGGTAAGAATTTGAGTACTTTCTAACAGCAACATCGCCTTCAACGCCAGCCTTCGCATTCCACTGGCCAGGATTTGAAAGTGGAGTCTCTTCCGGGCAACGAGAATGTTTCAGGTAGCTAATATATGATCTAATTGCCCTCTCCCAAGTGATTTTGCGGTCTCTTGCCAAGGTCGGCTGTAACAGGTCAGATGAGGAGTACGCGGGGTCAGAGACCCATGGCCCGCCGCAGGTTCCTTGTCCAGCGAACGTCTCCAAACAAACCTGGGAACTTTTGATGTAGCGATATCAATCTTTTCCAATTCGCTCCGCTCTAGCTTTTTTCTACCTCTACTTTTTGCAAAACCGCGACGCTGTTAAGAGCGAGCTTGGTGTCTAGAACCGCGATGTCGTATCTGTAATCCGACGAAAAAACCGCCCTGCACGAGGTCACGACGCCGTTTCCACCCCCATATTTCGCTCAGCCTACGTCATAAGCGCTTCGCCGCTTGTGCGCCTTTCCGCCTCGATTGCATGCCGCGCAGGATCATGATTGCCCGGACCCGGGATTGAAGATATTGGATGCGACCGCAGAGCTCGAGGTAGAGATGGACGAGTCACGGAATGAGCGGGAGAAGCGCGTCGAGGAGCTCTGGAGGAGGCTCGACCCTGCAGGCCACAGGGAGCTCGACTTCAAGGGGCTACAAAAGGGCCTGAGAAGAATTGACCATCGTAGGTTCAGGGCCCGGTTGCGCGCTGGAGAATATGCAGTTTGCTGATATGGCCTTGTCCCCCCTGTGTAGCCATGAAAAATGCCGACCAGATGTTGAAGACTATCATCAGCTTGGTCGACACGAGCGGCGACGGCAAAATACAGTACGAAGGTGGGTCCCCATTGTTAATGTTAGCATCCAAATACATGTTGGATGCGGTACTAAAGCATCGCGCAACAGAGTTTCGCGTCTTTGTCGAAGCGGCAGAGCGGCAGCTCCTGGCACTATTTCGCTCCATCGACCACGATAGGGATGGACGTCTGGATAAGGCAGAACTTCGTGCGGCTTTCCAGCGTGCCGGTCTCTCCGTACCCTCCAGAAGGTTGTCAGGCTTTTTTGACGAAATTGACATGAACCGGGACGGATACATCACCTTCGAAGAGTGGCGGTAGGTGACCCTTGAGGATGGATCACGCGGAGCTTGATTGGGTGCTAACTTCTTCATCCCAAAGCGACTTCCTTCTATTTATGCCGCCAAATCACGACGGGCCCGTACTCGAGGCTGCGCTGTCGTTCTACTCGTCAATTGTCACCGTCAGCGCGGAGGGAGATTCGCTTGTCAGTGAAGATACACTTGAGGGTCTAGGTACGACCGGCTTTCTTCTCCAAGCTCTCTTTGGTTCTCTCTTAAAAATCGCCAACCCCGAGTCGACGTCGGCCTCTCGCTCTTTACCGGAAACACCCGCTCTTTCGACTTCAGATGCGCCTCAATCTTCAGGTAACCCCGGCACTGCAGAACCGACAACAATGGCGGGAGTGGCACCCACTCGCTACGCGTATGGCGCCGCGGCCGCCCCGCGGCAGTCCCTAGCAGGAACAGCCGCCCGGGCCTCTATGGTATCATCAGAAGACGCAGAGAAGCACGATGTACCGGGGATTTCAGACTATCAAGAGGAAGTTGAGGAGGAGATCGTGGAAATCAGACTGACAGATCTCCTGCCTGAACCAGGATACTTCCTCGCCGGTGCCATCTCTGGTGGTGTATCCCGGACTGCTACTGCGCCCCTTGACCGCCTCAAGGTCTTCTTGCTTGTCAGCACCAAAACGCAAAGTACTGTGGCTGGTTCCGCCGCCAAGCAAGGGCAGCCAATCGTCGCTATTCGGAATGCAGGCGGCCCAATCTTTGAGGCTATGAAAACCCTGTGGAAGGCCGGCGGGTTCCGCACTTTCTTCGCAGGTAAGTTGGAGAATTACCGCATTGATTAATTGGGCTGGGTGTGCTGACGGATTTAGGGAACGGGCTCAATGTAGTCAAGATCATGCCGGAATCAGCTATCCGGGTACGACACCCTGCCAGCGTATTTTCTTGTTCGGGACTTGACCGCTAACGCTTCCCTAGTTTGGCTCATACGAAGCCTCGAAGAGATTTCTCGCAGCATACGAAGGCGTCAGTGATCCCGCGCAAATCAGCACTGTCTCAAAGTTTGTTGCTGGTGGAATGGGCGGTATGACAGCACAGTTTTGCGTATACCCCATTGACACGCTCAAGTTTCGACTGCAGTGCGAGACTGTTGAGGGTGGTCTCAAGGGAAATGCGCTGTTGATCGAGACCGCAAAGAACATGTGGAAGGACGGCGGTTTCCGTGCAGCCTACCGCGGGCTCGGGCTTGGTCTGATCGGCATGTTTCCCTACAGCGCCATCGACATTGGAACATTTGAGCTACTCAAGAAGACATACACCCGAACCAAGGCTCGGTATTATTGCATCCACGAAGAAGATGCAACAATGGGCAACGTCGCTACAGCAGCACTCGGAGCAACTTCGGGAGCGCTCGGCGCCTCCATCGTCTACCCCCTTAACGTCCTCCGAACACGTTTGCAGACTCAAGGAACGGCGATGCATCCGCCAACATATACGGGAATTGTGGATGTGGCAACAAAAACATTCCGCAACGAAGGTGTGCGCGGCTTGTACAAGGGCCTCACGCCTAACCTCCTCAAGGTCGCGCCCGCCCTGAGCATCACCTGGGTGTGCTACGAAAACATGAAAAAGCTGCTTGAGCTGAACTAAAGGGCGAATTAAGCGGCAACGATTTTAGATTTGATCTTTTGACTGGATACCCAGTGGAGATATTCCTGGCGACTTTTGTTAGCGCCTTTTCGGGGAGAAGTGCCATCTTTTTATCAGCATCATCTTCGGCGTCAGGACGGGGAGAGAAAGGGAGAGGTAGGGAGACGTGAGCTGGATTGATTTGAGCCAAGCCATCATCACCAAGGCGTTTGGAGATATACCTCCAAAGAGAGAGATACCAATAGAAAGCTCCATGAGCATCAAGCGAAGCATACAGCACTTTATTGCAGCTAATATGGTTTGGCAGATCGTGCCAACGTTTATCCGACGTCGTCATCTCAATTGCGTGCTTCTCAGCGTCCTGCAAGCGTCGTAGCCATTCGTCACCAACCTCAGGCACATGCAGAGTTAGATGCGGCAAGAAGGGCGCACCAAAGCTACGCTGCTCAGTTGTGCAGCAACTCAGAATGCAATTGGCCTGCCATCCCGTTTCTTGACCGCAACAGCGTCGCCGGTGGGGTATCTGCATCACAGCTTCCTCTTACGGCCAAATGAGCTGCCCACCTTCCTCCTTCGCGGGTTGGTTCGGCAACGTTGGGAGGTTGGAGTCACCGTTGACCGGCATAGGGTCCCGCTTCCCCACGCATCCAAGGGCCTCGCAATCCATATTCGAGTGCCTCAAGGCTGATCCAGTGTGCGAATTTCATTTGGAGGCTTCTTCGAACGATCGGCGAGCTGACGAGGCCGTCTGTTCGTTACCCCTCCTGGTTTGCCCCACGGTTCAGACAAGCTCGGACTTTGGCCGAGACTGGCCCCAAACTCTTTTCTGTCACTCAGTGCTGTGATTTCACAGACTCTGTCGCTTGCCACCATCATCAGCCAGTGCGTCTCTTCCGGAGATATTTGCGGTCGAGAAAGTTGAGTGCTGCCTCGCAGTTGCTGTGGCACAGCTCTCCTTCTTGTAGACAAAAGAAGCCTTTGTGCCAAACACCTACCTGGGCTTGGCATTCCATTTCGTGATCAGTTTCATAGGACGTTGCCAAGGTGTTTCGGGAGCCATGCCTCCTTACTCCGACAACCTGTACTCGGCCTGGGACGAGTCAGACGTTGAGCCAATTGAGGATGGACCGAATCAGCCTGAGCCCCATGGCCCGGGAACACATTTCCAACGTTCACGACAAGGGGATGTCGAGCCGGGCTACCCCGGCCATGGTGTTTCCGGAACGGGTGGCGTTCTTGGGCCGGGCCATGACGCCCGCGACGAGGACAACGACACTGACGACGTCCTCTCACCTACTGATGGGTATTTCCATACGAGGCAAAGTCCGACAACAACGTGGCAGTCACCCTACACCACGCCTGTGACTGCGACATCGTCTAATGTGCCGCATATCCCCAATATCTGGGTCGAAGATCCATCTCTTGCACAGAGTAGCACCGCCGATAGCAAAGCACGGGAAGCCGACCAGGAGAGACTAGCAAACAGACGTCAACCGCACCCTTTTCAACCGCGATACCCTTCTGGAAGCAGCAGCACTGCAGCGGAGACTCAACCTGGACCTCGTGAAGCCCGGGACGCGTACCATCAGGCGTCGTCATCCACCATAACCCCATACCCCTACACAGCAGCATCTTATACGCCGTACGCCCCACAGAGGACTACGTACGACGAGCAGTTCCTACCAAGGGAGGCACCGCCAGCCTACACGCCGTCGCCTACGTCGTCGTCAGTGAGCCCGAGCTCTCCAAGGAACTACAACACATTCTCATCGGACACACGCACCACCGCCGCGATGGGCGGACGGGAAGAAACCCAAGGGCTCTTGGCCAATGAGCCCCAAAGCATGGGAAGTCCTGAGGACGGAATCGACGACTCTAATTTCCCCTGGAGGGACCGGTTGCGAAGTCGTCTGCGTCACCGCAGCGGGAGACACCTCAAGTTGATCCTGGTTGCTCTCCTCCTTGCTATTCTCACTGTTGGGTTTGTCACAGCAGCAGTAAAGGGTATAGGAGCCAATGTAAGTTGTTTACGCGCGTCGCCCCTCTTACCCCATCCCCTTCCCCTTTGTGGACCTGTCTGATAGGCGCTTTCACATTGCGTCGTACAACGCAAACGACTTCTTTGTCAGCACTATGACATTGTTGTATCTGTGCACAGTCAGACGACGTACACTCTATATATACCCAGTATCTCTTTCCATGCTCAATCAACTAACCAGCTTCGTAGCACGACGTTCCTGGTGCCAACAATCCGTCTAAAGTGAAGAAACCAGTCGATACACCGCCCCCAAAGCAGGACAAAGACTTTGACTCTATCGTTGGCAGACCCCCAATGGACCCCGACGATGACTTCAACTGGGGATCCAGTGGCAATTGCACGGATACTCAGATCGTCCGAGATGTTAAGAAGTTCGACGTCACCTTTGCTGCCGACAGGAAGCTCGTCGTCTCCCAGGAAATCCGAAATGTCCCGTCAAGCCACGTCAGCATCGATGTTCACGGCTCCGTTGTCATCCGGCGCGTGGGCTCCGGCACCCCTGGGCCATCAGCAGTCATCGACATCATCGTCAACGATGACCGCATCGACGTCGATGTTGACTGGGACGCAGACGAGCAAACTCTGGTTGTCACGGTGCCCCGTGGCATCCCACGGGGGGAGAACAGCTCGAGGCCCTGCTTGAACCTCAAGATCACCTTATGGGTACCAGAAGATGGAAGCCTCAGCAATCTCTATGTCCAGACCGTCCACCTTGGCATCGCTCTGCTGGACAATCTGTCAATCTCAATCTCAGAGCGGGCAAAGTTCTACAGCATCGTCGGCTCAATCATCGCCGCGTCTACTGGCTCGGACTCTCGGGACAAGTCCATCATGGACGTTGGTGCGCCTGATTCGTTTCGGCTCCAATCGCGGTTCATCGAAGTGAGCAGCTCGTCAGGCTCGGTCACAGGATCCTGGCCACTGTACGACTATCTAGCGATCAAAACCATCTCCGGGAATATTAAGGTTGGGGTCGAGCCACAAGAGGCAGCCAAGAGTGAACCAAAGCCTGCAATCCTTTACATCAATTCGGCCTCGGGCGATGTCGAGTTTCGCGAGCCGATCCATACTGCAGAAGAGGCATTTGCTCTCACACGGGCCATGGTCGCAGCTAACAAGGGTGGCGAGACCGATCTACGGGCCGAAACCGTGCTGCCTCCGCGCGACTACCGTGTAGACGTGCACACGGCGAGCGGCTCGATCAAGGGCGCCGCAGCGTTCAGCTCTACCTGCGGAATCAAGACCACAAGCGGCGGTATCAATGTTGATTTACTCCCCGTCCTCGACTCGTCCCTCTCCGAAGATGACAGCAAGCAAGCCCTTCTCAAGACAAGCAGCACAAGCGGAACAAACGACATCACGGTTCTTGATCCACTGTGGATTGACTCCCAGCAAGGGGGGTATGTTGATCTACCGCCGACACCGACACCGCCAATGCCGCCAGTTCCCACGGCGCCTTGGGACAGGGAGCGCTACGTCCCAATCGGTGACGATGACCCCTACAGCTGGATTCCAGGACATTTGCGAGACGGCGCGGGTGGCGCGGGAGTTGTGGCCCAACAACAGAGGAACGCAGCCAACTCAAGAGCCTTGCGGAGTCTCGGGGCTGAGCACACCACGACGTCGGCAAAAATCAATGTCAAGTACCCCGCCGTCTGGGAGGGCCTCATCCAGCTGTCGAGTGTGTCTGGTAAGCTCAGCGCCCGCGGAGAGGGTGTGGAGATCATCAGCGGTGGCGGTCATGGATGGCCAAAGAAACCCCTCGTTGCGAAGAAGGGACAGGATCATCCAGGATGGATCAACATCGGGAGCGTCTCGGGGAATATTGACGTTTTGGTTGGGGAAGAGTAGGTCGTGGAGGGAACACTGTCTGGACATAGGAACATGGAAAATGGATTTGACTGGGTAATGGAACAGTTGATGGCTTCGTTTGGTTGTCATGCACGATGGGATAGGAGTAATTGTTTTATTTATTCGTGGTAAGGTAGCACTCGTTTGGGAATATGGCAGATTTGATGATTAATGAACTAGCAGAATATTTGAATGCGATGACGGGAAGGTGTATGTGCTTTGCTGTGGGTGATGACGTCTCATGGAATACTGGGCAGGTACCTAAATACAACCTTGGAAGTTAACTTAACTCCTATTTCCGGCCCGCTCACTCGACGCCGTTCGCATCCCGCGTGCTGTTGTCATTAATGTTAGTGTGTTACGGCCTGACGCGGCAGCCAGGGTAACAGGCGGTATATAATGTAGGTAAGTAGTACCCAACTCAGAGAAGAGACATTACTGGTCAGGCTGTTGTCCACTGTGGGTTACAGTTTATAAGACTAGGACGGCCTGCTTGCTAGATAGGTAGGTAGGCAGGCAAAGTAACTCGGGTGTTCCACCAAAAACACCAGTCCCCACACACACAAACAATGATAGGTACGCTCAACCGTGACCATGTCACACAGCGTAACCAAATCAACAGGACTACTTACTAAGGCATACTTAGACCATAGAATCAAGTGTGAAGTGGCCGCCTTTTTGGTGAAACAAACAAGTTATCATTGTATCATGATAGATACATGTATCACTGACAACTTTGTCCTCGAAGCATCCACATGTCGCTACAGCTTTAGTACAAGTTCCACTCAGCGCTGTCCTCCTACAAGCCCTTCATCGCTACACTCCCAAACCCTCACTTTCTTGCTCCAGCTCCGTCTCATCACACTGTATCATCACCCCGTATTATCAACCCATTTACCTCTCCTTGGCACCATCCTCCTCAACGCCTCCCCACCTCTCCCTCTCCCTCTCCACCCACTCCCTCCACTCCCTCCCCTGCCTCTCCAGCATCGCTTCGACAATCCTCAAGCACATACGAACACACCGCACACACCGCCTCATGTCGACATACAAGAAAATAGTCTTCTCAATATCAACGATAAATAAGCGATAGTAGTTCTCGTCCAGTGTGCATCTCCAGCCGTCGGGCCGCTCGGGCCGCCAGGGGTCAAAAGGCCAACAGGGAATCTGGTTCGTTTCCATGGAGATGGTGTGGTAGCAGGAGAAGCAGCGGGTTATGACTTGTTGGTTGAAGCACATCTTGTTTTTAGGATGGGTTGGGTTAGGTTGGGGGTTGGTGAGGGCTGGGGTTGGTGCAGATATCGCGGAATCTTTGCGCTAGATGGCATGGTTAGCTGTGTGCACGGTACTTAGGTACGTTAGGTAGGGAAAGGGAAAAGGTACCTCTGCGGGGGAGAAGGCTTGTGTCTGCGTAGGTTCAGGGACCATTGGCTGCTTGCTGGAGTTTGATAGTGAAGAGACGTTTTGATTTCACTGTGCCGACAGAGTTGAGAACAAGCTTAAGAGGTTATCGCCGGACCCCGCTGGCATCAAATGAGAGCTCGACTTGCGGTGGTGAAGTGCGACGGGACAGATTCAGTGGCAGGGTGTCTGGAACCAAAGGCCTGGTTGTAGCTTTGTGGATTTGATTTTGTTTACTTAAAAAGGGGCTGACTGATCAAAAATGAGAGTGCTTCCAATGCTGCTTAGTATGTGTTTTGGCTGCTCTTCAACAAAGTCTTTGTGTTCCGGTTGTTCTGAATTCTCCAAAACTATCGTGAGAGCTCCGGACGCGTTCCTGCCGTTGGGAATAGGGGCCTCTTGCCCTGACGCGTCGGTGACGCGGTGCACGGAGCGCTGGATAGCCAGGTCGCGACTGTTCGTGTCAAGGAGAGCAGGTTCTGTCATGTCCACGGAAGGAACGCCGGCAGTGCTGACCATCGCAATGTTGGGCCACATCCAGCCTTTTGCCTCAAAGGTTATTAGTGATAGAGAGAATCCGAGTTCCACGTGGCCCATGAGTCTAAGTCTCTTCCCGCTGGGGTGATATATAATTCAAACCTTAAAGGAGAGGCTTGATATATAGCCCCCAGATCCTTTGCTAGACGCGAAACGATCAGTGGGCGTGACTTCAGTCCGAACATTTGAAAAACCTCATGCCCAGAGTGGGCTAGCGCCCTCCCATGAGCCTTGAGTCCGCACAACTTTGATTTCCTTGCGGTCCAGAACGCGTTCCTGAGCGCGTGCCTGCCGACGGACTTTCTTTGGACAAGTTCAGTGTTCCGGTGACTGATATCGACCACAATTTTCCCAAGGCATATTTCAAATCTGATTTCGAACAGCCACCAACTCTTCCAGGGCCTCGGGACGAATTCTCACACCAACACCTTAGTACTTTTTCACCATACTCTTCTCATTGCACCCCCAGGCCTTTTTTTCCCTTTTCTCCCTTCTCGTTGATTCATTGAAATCATTGGAGGAGGGGTGCTGCATTGGTTAAAGGCCTTTCATCCAACTTGATATCGTCGCTGTCGTCGAAAAACCATCCGGTGCCTGCTGCTTGACCGACACCTTACCACTCACAAACTTGATCGAATTTAAACAGGTTTTCAAGAGGTCAAAAGGTTATCTTCCGTTCGGCTTGGCTTCGAAGACGTTGATTGTTACCATGTCGACTCCTGAAGGTATGTCCCCTCTCATCCCTGTCGCCGACCGTGCCGACCGTGCTGACCTTCACTGCAGAGAGACGGTTGTGTGCCCTGGCTATGCGGTCGATTGAAGAGGCATCGCTTGGTCTTGGAGATATCTCGCGTAAGTGATTGTCGCTTGGAGCGCCGTTGGACCGTTGCTAACGCCGTGAAGGAGGCGTTGACTTCCCATCGGCTCGCTCCCAGACTACTGGCAATGATGTTAGTGGCAGCCAGAGCCAGCAGCCGATGCCTGTTTCGCAGCGCAATCGGGCATACAGTTCAGGGTCGAGTAACGATAACCGCGCCCGGAACCAACTGTCAATCCCGACTCTCCAGCGCAATCGCGCACCGAGTTCAGGGCAGGGCAATACTATCCGTATGGTCCGAAGCCAGCAGTCGATTGCCGGGACAGCTCCAATCCCGACTCTGCCGCGCAATGGGGGGCCGAATTATGGATCAGGAGGTCCTATGCCGACTGAGCAGCGCAACAGGGAACCCGGCTGGGGACCAGACAGTAATGTTCGCACGGACTGGAACCAGCAACCGATGTCGACCATGCCGCGCAGCAGAGAACCGGCTTCAGGACCAGGCAATAATGTTCATAGAGCCTGGAATGAGCAGCCGATGCCGACCTTTCAGAGCAACCGAGCACTTAATCCAGGATCAAGACGGCCTGTGCCGACTTTCCAGCGCAACAGAGCACCAACTTTAGGACAAGGAGAGCGTATGCCGACTGAGCAGCGCATCAGAGAGCCAGGCTGGGAACAGCACAACAATGCTCGTGGCGACTGGTACCAGCAGCCGGCCCCGATTCCACAGAGCAGTAGAGAACCAAGCTCGGGAGCAGGAGGACCTATGCCGACTGAGCAGCGCATCAGAGAACAAGGTTGGGAGCCGGACAGCACTCGTGCAGACTGGTACCAGCAGCCGACCCCGATTCAACAGGGCAGCAGAGCACCCAGCTCAGGACCAGGAGGATTCCAGAGGAGCGCCTCACGCGATGGACCAGGCTTTCAGACCAACCCCACACTTGTGGGCGGTAGCCAGCCACGCACCAACTTTCAGCAGCCAAGAAACGATTATGGCCGCGAAGGTTTAGCACCCGGAAGCTTCTCTCACCCGCATGTCGCCCAACGTTCAGTACTGCCAGGTAACAATGACCCCCTCCAGATCGCCGCAGAGATGATCACGACGCCGTGGCCGGCTATGCATACCATGCAAGCCGTGCAGGCCGTCCCGGCAGTCCAGTCCGCCCCTATCATCCCGATGCTGCAGACTGGCCCGATCGTACAGTCTGTCCAGGCCTTCCGAGCAGTCCAGACCGTACAAGCCATCCAGGACTATCCGACTCCTCAGGCGGCACTGACTCTCCAGACAACGGGGGTTGCCCAGACGGAGCAGGCCATCCAGACGGCGCAGGTCGTACAGGCACTCGAGGATCTGCAGACCTCGTCCTCGTCTCCAAAGAAACGCAGACGTCGGCGCCTGCAGACCCGGAGAGCCCCGCCTCCGCAGCTCGAGAGAGGCTCGTCCTCGTCGTCGTCGGCCCCTGTCGGCGCGGCAACCCAGGAGACAGTTTTCCCCTTGAGCTGGCTGTATCCCGACCACCCAGAGGGGTACCCCCAGCTGCCCCCTTTCCGTGAGTTCTACACCCTAATACCCTAATAAAAGCAAAGAAAAGGACATATTGAGACTGACAAACGCGGCAGAGCACAACCGCGAAGAGCCCAACAGACGGGCAGCAGCGGAGAGCCACGCGGGCAACCCGGGGCCACCCATTGGGTCGGTACCCAACCCGATCGTGATGCTGTCGGAGTACCGGGGTGGTGCTGGTGAGGGGCAGGGGAGCCGGGGCGTTTGGGGGAGGCAGGGCGGGGGTGCCTTTGGCCAGCACCTCGCTGGACCATCGGCACCCTCCGCCTTCTCGTACGAGCCCACGATGAGCTCGTACGAGGCCGAGATGGCAGCCAGTAAGTCAAACCGCATCGAAGCAAAAGCAAGAAAAAATAAGATGGGAGAGAAGCCCGCTAACAGATGAAACAGCAATGCGCTCGAACGAGGCGAGCGAGCGCGCGGCCGGCGGACGTGGCCAAGCCCGGGAGGGAATACCAAACCCTCCTGGGTTTGGCTACTTCGACCACGAGGGCCTGGCCCCGGTCGAACCGCCGCGCCGGGCGCCGGCATATGCCTCCGGCGCCGACCCCAACGCCGGCCTCATGTCGGCAGAACAAGCGGCGGTGGCCTGGGCTAACCCCCAGCGCCTCACGCTGATGATCGACGGGGGCTTCGACTGCACGTTCAGTGCGGTGACCGGCGAGGACGCCGGCGAGGACGACGAGGGGGAGGGTGGCTCCGGCGCCGGCAGCAAGTAAGGCGAGAGGGGGGAGGGAGGCCGGAGGGCGGGGATGAGGGGGGTGGGCGACATTGCGCCCGTGCGGCGATGCTTTCTTTTCTTTTTTCTTTTTTTTTCTTTCTTGTTTTAATTTGTAAGATTATTGTGTTGTATATTGTGGGACGAAATGTCAGAGTATTGTTGGTGGTGTCGCCTGTCTGGTCCCGTGCGTTGGTGAGTGAAGGTCTTATGATCTGAATGACCATCGTGAGTGCCGACAAAGGGTGGAAGTGACGTTCCCGTCGGCTAATTGCGGCGCTTCCCCAAGTTACCACGGTTGTTGCTTCCCCAACGCCACAGGTCTGGGGATCTGGGACGCTAATGAGCAAGGGGCCTGTGGCGCGCTGAGCGCACGTCAGAGCTCCTCCATCGTGGAGGCCCGCGCTCTCGTTGGATAACGGCTATCCGGGGATCTCGAAGGCCCCTCATCAACGCGCTCAGCGTTCCTGTGCTGCTGACTGCTTGTTGCGCACACCCCGCATCCTCGGATGCGCGTTGTCTGCGCAACTTGCAGCTCCTGGAGTACCTTACCAAGCGTGAAGCGCGTTTGATTTTTAAAAGGTAGCCTGTCTGGGGAATAGTTGTGTGTCCAACGACTGCCAAATTCAGCCGTCATCCCCGTCCTTCCTGCAGGCGACGCTTGGAAGCTTGCGTCTTCCCCGTCCCCCCCTGCCCCTGACCGATGCCCAGATACCTTACCCCGTCTCGAGAAAACCCCAAGTCCAAGACCTCACCTCTCAAGGTTGCCGGGAAGCTGTCTGCCCTCCTTTGCGCTCATTTGCTGGCACCCGTTATTTCCGTCACTTGCTTGTCTTGGTTGTCGATGCATTGCAGCTACCTTACTACCCTGCCAAGAAATACTAAGCACCCTGAGGGATTAGCGAGCGAACCTTGGTGGCTTTCGCACTCCAACCAACCTACACCTCTTGCTGGGCCCCCGACTTGCTTTCCTGAAGGCCATCACGCCGGCGCATGATAGTCGTTCCCGGCGCCCGTCTGCGACATGGCCAAAAAGGCGCGCCAAAGGATAAGCTATGGTTCGTCCCAATCTGTTTCCTCGCACGTGTCCTACTATGGCCAAGCCGCCCTGTCGCTGTCGTGCAGCAAAACCCCGCGCTGTTGGCCTGCGCGTGAGGCTGCTGCCCTGGCAGATCACATCCCAAGTTTAGAATTTGGGGCCGCGCATATGTTTGCTTTTCCAGGCGCGCAGAAAGTCCCCTAGCTGATTGAAGCTGTGCATTTGTCTCAGTTCTCGAGCTTCCGAACTCCTCACCTGGCGGCCATCGGCTAGGTGTCAATGGCCTGGCCGTCGACCGCGACAATGCTATTCTGTGAGCCCACCTTCCTCGATCGGCGCGACACCGCTTCTCCCCCGAGCCAAGCTTGCCCCTACGATGCGGAATAAAGCCGCCTTTCAGCAGCTTGCTGACTCTTGCGCCGTAGCTACTCGGGTGGTCGTGACGGCGTCATCTGCGCTTGGAACCTGAACCGCGATGTCGTTGCCCCCTTTGGCAGCCACTCGTCTGTCGTCGATAGCCCTCCTCGAGCCAATGGCACGCCCAAGAACACAACGCGATTTCGCGCTCAGACTCAAGCCCACACGCATTGGATCAACGATATTGCGCTAGCCCAGCACCACCAAGCCGTTGTCTCGGCCTCGTCCGACCTGCTGGTGAAATTATGGCGGCCACACGGGAGCGAGAATAAAGAGCCGGCGACAATCGGGCAGCACGCAGATTATGTCAAATGTGTTGCGACACCGAGCCAATCGACCAACTGGGTCGCGTCTGGCGGGCTGGACCGAAAGATCTACCTGTGGGACCTAGCAGGCGGGGGAAAGACGATGGAGATCGACGTCAGTGGCGAGGATATAACAGAGAAAGGCAGCGTGTATGCCCTCAGTGTGAACCACAGCATCCTGGCGAGCGGCGGCCCCGAGAGCATCGTCCGTCTGTGGGATCCGAGCACGGGGAAGCGCATCACCAAGTTCGTTGGTCATACAGACAACATCCGTGCCATCTTAGTAAACGAATCGGGCGATATGGTGCTGACGGCCAGCTCTGACCAAACTGTCAAGGTTTGGAGCGTGACGGCCGGAAGATGTATGCACACACTCACCATGCACAACGACAGCGTGTGGTCGCTGTTCTCGGACGATCCCGAGCTGGGTGTATTCTATAGCAGTGACCGCTCTGGGCTGGTAGTGAAGACTGATGTGAGAGGGACTCTGGGAGAGCTCGATGACGGGCTTTCGATAGCAGTTGCGCAGGAGAATGAGGGGGTAAGCAAGGTCGTGGCACTTGATAACAGCATATGGACGGCAACTTCACGGTCGTCGATCAACAGGTGGGCAAACGTGGACACGAGTGTGGATATCCAGCTTCCCGAGGTTTTCAAACATCACAGAGCATCCATTGTCACAACAAGGAGTAGGGACAGCATAGCACTTATCTCCCAGTCTCCTCCGCCTCTCAACGGGCCGGCCAAGAAGACGATCCCGGCGAAGTCCATTTTGCGGATATCGAATACTGCGTCGTTTCCACCACAAATTACCCGAGACGAGGAGGAAACTCCTGGGGTTGCTGCGCGGAGGGCGTCGGAAATATTGGTGGATCCTGCGAGCAATGCCGTTGAACCGGTGCACAATCTGCCCGAGGAGACGATCGAAGGGCAATTTGGTCTGGTCAAGCATCGCCTCTTAAATGACAGGAGGCGAGTGTTGACACTGGACACTGCTGGCGATGTCTTGTTGTGGGATCTCATTCAGGTTCGTGTTCCTGCTTCTTCTTGGATAAGACGCCCAGTGCTAACGTGGGTCGTTCTTGCAAGTGTCGAACCATTGAAAGCTTTGGAAAGAGACATCTAGAGGACGTAGAGCCAGAGCTTAACACCCTCGAGGCGGTCGCCCCCTGGTGTTCGATAGACACCAGCTCCGGAAACTTAACTGTGGTGTTGGAGCCGTTCAACTGCTTCGATGCTGAAATGTATGCTGACGAGTTGCCGCTGGATGAGCCGGTGGATTTTAGGGACGACCAGAGAAGTAGGTCCCACACGACTTTGTAGCTTGAACGTTGCTGACAAGCCGCCCAGTAAACCTTGGAAAATGGGTACTTCGGTACCTGTTCGCAAACCTCATAGACGAGGAAATACGGCGTGACGAGGCATTTCGACACAAGCTGAACCATGCCGTAGAGAGGCGCATGGCCGTTGGGAGGGCCAACCATGGCATGGTCATAGCAATACCACCTCCAGCTGGCTGGAGCACGAGCGGTTCGCCGGGCACCACGCCTCGCCCGAATGGCGCTCTTGTGCCGATCACGCCTGGTTTCGCGATAGGAGTGGCCACCCCCGGCTCGCCTTTGATGCACGGGGCGGATGGGCTCACTCTCGATAGACGGCAGTCTATGGTCAGCCGGCCCTCGGTGGACAGGGAAGATTATTTCTCAGACGCGATTAATACCCCGGAGCCAGCCATTACCCCTGGGCCGGCCCAAACTCCTGCTCCTACTCCTGCGCCCCCTCCAGAAGATAAGGCGGCGAAGGCGGGAACTGAGAATGGAAAGGATAAGGAGAAAGAAAAGGAGAAAGACAAGGATACTAAAGACAAGGACAACGGCAAAACACCAAGTACACCGTTCGGCAAGAAGTTCCGCATGGGCATGTCTTTTGGTAGCAAGAAGCTAGGGCGCTCTGCATCAACCGCTGCCGCCGACAAGCCAGCCGTGGTTGACGAAAAGGCTGAAGAGTCTGAGTCGTCATCGAACCACGAAAAGGAGTTTGAGGATAGTTTCCTCGGCGTGGTCCAGAAAGTCCACAATGAGTACGAGAAACAGCTCGCCGACAGCCCCGGTGATCTGGTTGAGACCCGGATCTGCCCGAGTCTTCCCAATGACACGCCTGTGCTGAAGCTGCCGCCGGGCACCAAGGTTATTCTCCAGGAAGAGACATCCGGCGGATCGGCCGAGCTCTATCGCGGCACAGTGGCAACAGTCGGGCTTGACGCCGATGTTATTGAGCAGCGCGGGCCGCAGTGGCTGGGTGAGGTGCTGCTGCTTAATGCGATCCCGCCCAAAGACCCAGTGAAAGTGTCCTTTGTGCTGTATCCCTGGAAGGATGAGCTTCCTGCCATCACGGCTGCGGACGGCAACAATCGACTGAATGCGAACCGCATGTTGAGGGTAAAGAAGATCTTGGCTTACGTCGCGGAGCGCATTGATCCGCCTGTCGAGGGAGAGGAGCCCGACCCAGACGCGTTGAAGCCGGAGGAGTATCTGGAGCTGTACTGCAATGAGCAGGTGAGTTTTTGCGTCTTCCTTCGCTCGGTTGTTGACACAGGAGACTAACTGGCCGGCGTGAAGTTATTACCTAATACCATGAGCTTGGCTACTCTGCGGGCACATGTCTGGAAGGGCGGGAACGATATCGTGCTTCATTACAGGGCGAATGGGAAGAAGGAGATCCCAAATCCCCCCCCAGAGGCGCCCGAGGAGGCTGCTGATGCAGAGACCACGGGACAGCCTGTCGCGGCGGCAGCATGAGAGCGGCATGAGAAGTAATGTTTTATTAGCGCGGTGTGTGTATGTGCAAAAAGTAGGCACGGCATATTGGCATGCCTTTGTTGTCTATAGCGGGTATATGTCCATCTATTTATACATGCTTGCCTCGCCCGACTCATCATGGTGTTGTACATAGCCTTGGTTTGGTTGAATGAAGATTATCCTCGGCGTCGAAGAAGGAGGTTTATGATGCTCGCTGGAATCCGGTGTAGATGTAAATGCTGTACAAAGAGGTCTATCCTCTTGCCATCCGGGAAATTATGCGCCTGGTCCTGGGTCTCGTCGATCCCTTGTGTTTAGCGTTCGTCTTCTCCCACAATATCACCTCTCCCTTTCCATCGTGTTGACCGCCCACTGGTAACTCCCTAGGAAGATCGCGCCACCAATACTGATCCACATCACCCTCGGCCCGATCCCCGCAAAGAACGGCCGTACCCCGTGGTCCCGCAAGATGCCCTTCACAATCCCCGCCACGCTCTCCCTCTCCGCGCTGAGCATCACCCTGGTCTTGAGCACATCCAATGGCGTCGTCACTCCCGCCGCTACCGCGCCCGACAAACTCCCATATACCGCCGACTCCGCCGCGCTCACCTCCGCCAACCCCCCATCCGCCCTCGGCAGATCTAACGCCGTCGACTCCCCCAACAACCCCCTTCCCGTGCGCACCCGCCTCTCTCGCCCCCACCCCTTGAGCGCCTCCCACAGCGGGAACTGCAGCACCGTGAACGGCACCTCCCGCATCACCGTGATCCCCCACCCGCGATACAACTCCCTCCACACCCCAAACACCCCCATCTTCTGCCGTAGCGCCAGTATCGCCCGCAGCGACGACAGCGACGACCCCCCGTGCTGCCCCGCTTGCGCCCGCTGCTTCACCACCTCTGTCGGCACGCGGATCGCGCACGCCGCAATCTCCCCCAGCGACGCGGCCAGCATGTGCTCGATGGGCGTGCTCCCGCCGGGCGCGCCGTTCCGCCGCGTGAGGAGAGCTGACTTGGTGGCTTCGTAGGTGCAGAAGAAGAATGCCGCGCCGGGGGCGGAACCCACGACCGCGGAGCCCACGCCCCGGTAGATGCCGCGGAAGCCGCCAGAGGCGAAGAACCCGGCCGAGGACTGCAGGCGGGTTTTGAGGGTGTCGAGCGGGAAGAGGGAGAGGTCGACGGTGGTGCCGGCGAGGGCGCCGGCGAGGAGGGCGGTTTGGAAGGGCGGTGGGGGGTGGGATTTTGTCGCTGTCATGGTGGGCGAAGTTTCGGGGGAGGCAGGGCGGGAGGTTGTTTGTCTGGTTGTTGCGGAGGGGAGCTGGAGTCGTTGGTTCGGTTTTTGGGAGGCGCGTTGGGACCGATCGGGCGGTGGGTTGGTTGGCTATTTGTAGGATGTCGGGCGGCGCCGGATTGGCATTGCGGGTTGGATCTGCGGGATTGGGCTGGTTGGTTGCTGAGAGAGACAAACACCTCGCGATGATTAAGTGAATTTTTGTCACAGAGGTTCCGATTCCCGGCAGGCAAAGCACGCGCGCGCTGAGGTCGTGCCGGTTGCTTGCTTGGCAGACAGGGGTCTGCAGTTTTGCGGCTGTTGTGGAGCTTGGGCCAGCTCCAAACTTTTGCATTGGCTTTTAAGGAGGCCCACATCCGCTTCAACGTCGTTCAACTGCCACCTCTGCCAGGAGTTTTGTGTCTCTGGCGCGGATAGGCGATGTGATAATGAATATCATACCGCAGGTCCTGCACCGAGGCGCTCGGCCGATCGGCTATGCAGAGTTTTACGATGCGCTCCAGGCGACCTGTACACGGCGCTTCCCATGGACGCGGGGCACTAACGACCGCGCAGTCGGTAGGCGCATCACATCCTGATATCTGGCTGCCAATGGTCCGCGTGCTGATTCCAACTCTCTGAATAGCGCTCGCAGTAAGTGGAGGAGTGGACTCCATGGCTCTGGTCTACCTCTGCGACCAACTGGCCAGGCACGGTAAGAACCTGAGCATTTCGGACAATCGGCTCGGCAAGTTCTGCCCTATCATCGTCGACCACCAACTGCGCGAGGGTAGTGACAAGGAGGCTAAAAAGGTTGACGCTGTCATTCGGCAGAAAACTTCTCTCGCACCCCTAATTTACACTATCCAGTGGAGGGAAGCCCTTTGGCCAAAGCGAGACCCACTTGAGCTCCCAAACGTCGAGACTCTGGCCCGGCAGTATCGATACCATCGGCTCGGCATGGCATGTAAAGGCCGTTTTATTGCCTCGTTGCTTTTGGCCCACCACGAGGACGACCAGTACGAGACTGTGCTGATGAAGCTGCTCATGGGGCACGGGTATCGGGGGCTTCGCGGAATGCGCCCCGCAAACGACATACCTGCCTGCTATAATTATTACGGTGTTTATCAGAGTGGATATATCGATGATCAACTCAGCCGGAACCCTCAATGGATCTCAGCTCCGACGCGAAGGCAGCTTAAGGCGGCAAAAGCAAACTTGTGGACAGACCCCTCTGTTATCGCCAAGGAGATGGAGGTAGGCGTAAGGGCGAATGTGGATTTCGACTTCCTCGAGGACTACGAGGGCATCGCTAGGGGACAAAGGCAGGTGCCTTCGCTCGCACCGCTTCCCATCGAGGACGGCGGTGTGATGATGTACCGCCCCTTGCTGCAATTTAGCAAGGATAGGCTGATAGCGACGTGCTTGGAAGGCGGCATGCCTTGGTTTGAAGACCACACCAATGCTGACCCGACCTTTACCCTGAGAAATGCAATACGGTACATGGCCAAAAACCACCAGCTGCCCGTTGCTCTGCAAAAGCCCGCTATCCTCCAGCTGTCGGAACGGTGCAGGGCCAGGGTAGCACGCGAAGAGGCTGAGGCGGACAGGCTCTTTGCGCACATATGCATTCGAGATTTCGAGTCAGGTATGGGCACTGCTGTGGTTCAGGCTCGGCCCTTTCTCTTCCCAAGGACTCCACGACGCAGCTCACCCTCAACTTTCCGTCAGCGTCGCCGCCGGGAACACTACCGATTGATAGCTGCTATCATGATACGGCGCCTCCTCGGGCTTGTCTCGCCGGAACGAGAGCTTCCGCTCATGTCTCAGATGGACTACTTGGTCTCGCTCATGTTCCCTGGCCTTGATGACCCGGTGAAGCCCGAGGCTCCTTATCCACCCAAGGCGTACACCATCGCTGGCGTACACTTTATCCCCCTGGTGGGAGATTACCCTTTTCGATGGCTGCTTTCCCGGGCACCGTACCCCACCAACCTACCACGCCCTGAGGTGCAGTTCTTTGGTTCGAGTTTCCGCAAGCGATACAACTGTAACCCAGATCGTTGGACGTACAGAGAATGGGAACGTTGGGCGCTCTATGACGGACGGTATTGGGTTCGCACGCGTACACGGCTTCCGTACACCTTAAGCGTTGCACCATTTGACCCCGAGCACCTGAAGCCGTTTCGGGAAGCGCTCAAGAGCGATCACGACCGGGCCGCGCTGTCCTTGATGCTGAAGCGGTATGCCCCAGCAAAAGTGCGATGGACGCTGCCTGCGATATATTCCACAGCGGACTTCGGTGATCTCCTGGAGGGTGGCAACTACTGGCCCGAAACGTTACCAGAGGAGGAGAAACTGGAACCTTTACGTCGAGGAAATTGGGGGATAAAAGATAACTTCCGCCACGAGTTTGGGCAGATGGAACGCTTAAAATGGGAGAACGAGCGAATTAAAGTAGGGAAACGGCGGCTATTAGCTCTCCCGACGCTTGGTTTTCAGTTGCCTGGGCTGGAAAATTGGCTGGATTGTGAATTTAGGTACCGGAAGGTGGATGATAAGATGCTGGAGGCTTGTGGGGCTGGTGTTGGTACGGCGAGCCTCAAGCCAAACCTGGGCGAAGGTCGGGCTCGTGGTCGCGGTCTCGGTCGTGAGGGGATCGGGAAGCGAACTAGCCCGAAGCCGAGGAGGACGAGGACAGGGAGGGCGAGAAGAGCTCGGCCTCAAGGCGATGACTGGTTGAGCCTGGAAAAGCTTAACGCCATAGGTCATGAGAGTAGTATGTAGCGTGCCCCGGAAGAGGGCATTGACCACTTCGCTCTCGGCGAGGAAGGAACGCGCATGGCGGGGTATATAGGCGCCAATATTGTATCATCTGAACATCTCCAGTCCCAGGGGAGGCGTGGCGCAGTGGTAGTAACCGTAACCGGTTGGCTGTATTGTGAATCTTTACACCTCCAAATGCGGATCGTGCGTAAGTCGGACCATGCTGTCACCCGACGATGGGGAAAGTCCCATTGACCCGGTGAAACTAGGTGGAATTCCTGGCAGAGGGCAACTTATTTTTTCCTTCTTCGTTTCCTTTTTTTATTTTAGCATATCCAATGTATTAATCTAGCCCGTATCTGTCCCAAAAGTGGTTGCTGGGTCAGGGACCAGTCGGTTGCATTCCCGTCCCACGTGCTTCATGCATGGGCGTTGCATCTAGGATCGACAACAGGATGGCACCTCGCATCTCAGACTGGGACACTCGGCCGGGCTTGCGGGTTCGAGTCCTATCACTTTAGTCTCGTTTTTTCTATATAAGATAATCGCCCGCCGAATGACACGAATGGACCCGCCATCCAAGTCCCAATGTCGCGGCGCGCCTTCCTCTTCCGTTTCCGAAACCAGGTCTTCGGGTGCTAGACTCCTCTTCGCGACCAAGGCCGCCGCCGTCCTTTTCAGCGCTCTCTTGATGTGCTGCTCAGCCCTGGCACTGCTAGACCGCCCAATGTGGACTTCTGGTTCGTTTCTTGGACGGGTTCTTCTCTTGTCCAGAGCCAGCGTTGCAGCTGATGCCGTTGATCTTGGGTGGTATCCCCCGGCTAAGACCCAAATCAACAATCTGACCGCCGTAGTGAACGGAAATGGTGTCTACGGCTTCATCTACAACTCATCCGAGACGCCCGCAGATGTCTATGGCACGTATAACTGGTGCAACATGCCCCACGTCAGAGCGGCTGAGTACGTCAAGCCGGACGACAAATACCAGCTTATTTACGTTGAATTGATCCACCGTCACCACAAGCGCACCCCCTACCAAGACAACTCCTTCCCTATAGAAACGTACCACTGGGACTGCGGCGACATCATCCAATACCACCACGCCTCGCCCCTCTCCCGCAACAACACCCAAACCGCCACGCCCGCCTACTGGAAAACCTCGCCCTCCCCTCTCAACCCCTTCACCCCCTCCGGCTGGCAAGGCACCTGCTCCTTCCCCCAAATCACCGCCTCCGGCCTCTCCGATTCCTGGCAGCACGGCGCGGACCTCTACACAGTCTACCACACCATCCACGCCCTACTTCCCGCGCAAAACAATCCCTCGTGGCGCTCCAAGACCGCCTACCACGTCACCAACAACCCCATCACCTCCCAAGTTGCAGGAATGCTCCTCCACGGCTCATGGCGCACCACCGACCCCGTCCCGCTGCTCATCCAGCCACCCCAAACCGACTCTCTCGAGCCGCGGTACCCCTGTCCAGGCGCGTCCCGCCTCCTCTCCAAAATCCAATCCTCCTCCGGCTGGAAAGCGCACCTCCAAACCGCAGCCCCTCTCTTCGCTGACCTCGATGCCCGCTCCGGCGTGAGCCCAGACGACGCCGCCTTCCACGCCAGCGTGGACCACTACTACGACAACCTCTCCGCCAGACAGTGTCACGCTAAGCCCCTTCCTTGCCACCCCGATGACTCTGCTACCAATACCGCAGCGGAAGGGGAGTGTATCACCCAGTCCCTGGCTGACACGACGTACCGCTTCGGCCAGTGGGAGTATGACTTCCTTTACCGCTCTGCGGGGCCAGAGAGCCTTGCGTTTGCACTGGCGTCGTATGGGGTGTGGGTTGCGCAGTTGGCGGCGAATCTGAGGGCTGTTGTGGAAGGGAAAGGCGGGGAGGTGGTGTATCGTCATCATGTGGCTCATGACGGGTCGGTGAGCCGGTTGTTGGGAGTGCTGCAGGCAGATGAGATGGTTTGGCCGGGGATGGGGGGTGAGGTGGTGTTTGAGCTGTATGTGAAAAGGGAGGGCGGGTATTTTGTGAGGGTGTTGTTTGGGGGGAGGGTGCTCAAGTCGTCGAATCCGAGCTTGGGGTTGATGGATTTGATGCCGGTTGAGGTGTTGCTGGCCTATTTTGACGGTCTTGTTGGTGTCGATGCTGGGCTTGTAGTTGGTAAATGCAAATGAAGACGGACATAATCTGAGGAACAATTTAGAGCGGAAAAGCTGGGCGGGCTGCCTGATCTTTGAAATGGCGTTGATATTATCAAAAGATGGTATTCAATCGGGTATTACATGTAGCACCGAGTCTGGCTTGCAGCACTCGCTGTACATAGACGACGCATAAAAGTGACATCGATGTGTCAGCCTCGCCCAAAACTGAACTCCACAAGCCCACAATCCCTTTCTAGGTCTATCCATCGCCCGTCACGCATTGGGTCAAGCTTCTTAAGCTGCCGCAGCCATTCGACCATCTGCTCCTTTTCAGCTGCATCTGGCTTTCGCCCCTCAACCTCGCAGAGAGATAGCGTGTAGTCTAGTAGAGCCTCGTAGATGAGCTTATAATCAGGATAGTCCTCGAGGAGGTCTTTGATGTCGTCAATCTCGCGTGTGATGTATATTGCCCTATCTTCATGCGTAAGAGCTGGCGCGATAGTTGGGTGGCCGACGGAGCTGACGAGGTTGAGTATGAGGAACTGGTGGTAGTACCAGAGGGAGTAGTCTTCGGGGCCGACATTAAGCTTTTCTCGGATGAAGTTGAGCTCTGTAGAAATGTGAGCCAAGCTGTCCTCGTTTCTTGGGGATAGTTCAACTTACCTTCGTCTAAGAAGTTTTTCCGCACCGTGTCATCTGCATGTCTTTCATCCAAAAGTCGAGGGATGAGTTTGCTCCGACGGTGCCAAGCGGAGAAATTAGAGAGATCTTGACGGATCATCTTTGTTGTGTACGCGAACTCAGCTTCCACCATGCTCGCACCCACTAGAGACGGGTTCTCAAGTTGCGCCACAACATGCCGACGATACCCCCAGGCGTGGAAGTTTCGCTTATCTTTGTTCAGCATCTTCTCCACCAGCCCGAGCTCCTCTTCCCATATCCGGCGAGATACGGCAACTTGGAGCCGCTCGATTGCTTGCTGGAGGATCCAGAGGCGATAGTTCCAGATCCAGTAGCATTTCGGGGATTTCATGAGCAGAGGGATGGTGAAGCCAAGCTCGGACCGCAGGGCCTCCAGATCCTGTTGCTCTGCAGCAGCAGTCTCGTCAACAGAGCCGGCCGGCGCTGCGTCCCCAGACACAGGCCCATCAGCTGTTGTACCACTCTTCCCAGCTGTCCGGGGCTCTTGGACGGGCGGGGTCGTGGTCGAGGAAGAGGAGGATAAAGCGGCGGAAGGTGTTGTGGTAGTGGCGTTCGGAGAAGAACTCGGCGACGCCTTCGAGGGCGAGGACCCAGCCGACCGTTTGGATAATAATCCAGAGATTAGCGAGCGCCTGCGGACGTTCCATATGGTGTAGTATTCCGGGTTGATTCGGAGGAGTTTGGACGTGAGCTGGAATAGCCCGGGGGTATAGTCGCCGCGGGAGACGGCGGCGCGCACTTCGTCGTCGAGCTCGCGGTATTTGTTGATCTTCTCAGTCTCCAGAAGCTTCTGCTCGGTGGTGCGTTCGCGTGTTGTTCGGGCTATGCCATGTGATACCCCGCCGTGCTGAGAGGGACGTCTTTATCAGTCAACATTCTGGCGACCCAAGGGTGATCTGGAATGAGACAAAAGGGAGAAGAGCCCTCTTACATCGGCCATGGCGTCTCTGGTCTGTCGTTCAGGCCCTCGGGGTTGCGAGGACAAAAGGTCGGCTCGCCAAAGCACTTAGAACGGGGCACTGGTCGCTCTCAATCGCATGATTGCATGACGTCGGGGAGCTAGACGACCGAGCTCCCGACGCGGGGAGCTTCGGGGGTTTCTGCTGAGCAAGCTGGGGAAACAAAGTGGGGCCACCCAAGTCCGCCTTGGCGAGCTTGCGTCAGCGGGGCGGCGCGGCCGAAGCATCCTTATCGCTTATCGCACGGACCCACAAGTCACCAGCATCCAAGCCCAGCCCCTATTGTGCGACTTGCTATTGTTGTCACCCCTGAATAGAGACGGTAGTTCCTGCTGCAACATTCAACAATAGACCGACCAGACAAACACCAGTTTGGGCAACAATAACCTCATCACACCTTCCATCAATAGCCAAGGAAAGCATGCGCTTCTCCATTTCCATGGCCAAATGGCGACCCTCATTTCTCTTGCTGAGAGGAGCAACCTAGAACAACAATACGTGCGTTTCGATTGAGGTTACGCCTTCTACTTCGTCTCTTATTCCATCGCTCTGACCCTATTGCAGGCTGGGAAGTATTTTCTCGATCCAGCCCTTTACCCTAACTTCTGATCATACCGCAACACGAACCCAGTATCGCCACTTGGGTACATTTTATCCAACAGAGGGTTTGAGTATCGTTTACTTCAGCGACGGTACCGCCATCTTCAACTCGAGCTTTGCGGGCCCGGCCAGATTTAGAGGCTGTGCGGCCGACCACCACGTCTTTCATTTCGGACTCTTCTAAACAGGAAGAGCTCTTTCCAGGGATCGGCCACTCGTCTCTCCGCGCAATCGCTTCTACGCTCTTGAGACATTCAGCAACATTTCATCCAAGTCTGACACCAGAATCCGGGCACTAGCTGCGTCGTTGCTATGGGCATCTCCGGGCCCCCTGGGCCTCGCCGTAGGTTCCACCCCGGTCCGAACAGCAAGATGACATTTGAGCTTTTGTCTCCTCCAAGACTCCGGCGCCGACATGAGAACTACAGCTCACCACCATGCCTCACCCACAGCCCGTCAGACTCCGGCTATAGTTCGGGTCCAGCTACTCCGCCATCTCCGAAAGAGCTATGGATGCTTGGGGATGGGAACCAGTCCGACCTCGACGACCCATTCGAAGACTGCTTCGAGGATGAAGACCCAGTCAAAAGCCCATTCAGATGTAAAGAGGGCCCGTATGATCACATAGTAGCATCCACACTTTGTGATAGTCCCGAGACCCCGACAAGGCAACGACCGAAACCCGCCACTCTGCCCGTACGCGTGGCCCGTCCAAGGCCCGGACCGAGACCTGGGATTCCATCAGCATTTCTTTCTGACGCTGACATTCGACTTCCCCGTCGAAGCTCTAACATCGGCCTCGCACGATATACGGCTAGAACCCAGAGGCATCCGGACCGATTCATCCCGTCCAGATCAGATTCGACGAACACTGTGGAGAAGTACAGGGCCGGGAAGACCGCACATGAGTTGAAACCGTCTGAGAAGCTGCTCCGGCACGATGGAGCCTCGGAGGATGCGTTTTGTTACCGCCGGCGGAACATCACACCAATGGCAGCTGACTTCAGGCCCCAATCCATTTCAGAATCTGTCCCAAGCCAGAACCGAGGTTTGTCGCATACGAATGTCCATAATTCGGGTTGTACTGACAGTTTGATCCTAGTTGGGAGCGTTCTTGGTCCTCTTGATCAAAATGGGAGCGACGGCATGGCAAGACAAGTCAGCAATGGCAATGTGTGGTCGGTTGGGGGTGTCGCGCCTGGCGGGACCGCCGTTGACAACGGTCGCGGCCAATTTGTCAGGAGCGGAACCAATGCCCGGCTCTTTCGCACTTCGTTTCCAAGTTCGAAGCCGAGAGCTGAGGAAGAGGTGGAGAAGCACGAGGCCCGACTTGCCGAGGCGCTCGGCTTGGACAGAACGAATCGGATTCTGGAAACGAACGTTCTCCGTCACCGTGATAAGAACTCGCGAACCAAGTTACGGAGTACCCGAACGAAGTGGAATGGCACAGAATGGGTCAACGAAGGCTCAATTCGAAGTGAGTTTCTTGAACTTGGGTGTTACAAAACACACCGTCTAACCGGCTTGAACAGAGCAAAGAAAGCCGCGGGAGAACAGATCGCTTCCCACAGCCCCATTCAAGTAAGTTTAGCGTATCTCTGCAACTTGAACCATCTGACAAGAAGCAGAGTATTGGATGCCCCCAACCTTCGAGACGACTTTTACTGCTCTATTCTCGCCTACTCTGCCACTTGTCGCACACTGGCAGTCGGGCTTAGTGATCTGCTTTACGGATGGTCTGAAACCGGCGGAGTCAAGCTTCTTAACCTTGGAACTGCCCGGAATTGCCACTTGACCAGCGTTGCGTTCTCATCGACAGAAGGGGGCAAAGGCATTCTTGCATATGGCCGCACCAATAAAACCCTTGGACTGATGTCCTTGCACGACGATCCTGAGGAGTCAAACTCGCATGCTGGCCCGTTGCCGCGCTTCGAAGTCAATCAACCAGCACCGGTTACTTGCTTAAGCTGGAAGCCGACATGCACCCTCCGACCCTCGAAAAGCCCAATCAATCCCGGTGCCCTCGTCAAAACGGAAGATCTTCTTGTTGGAGATGAAGTTGGATGCGTTTACTACTACGCCATTGAATGGCCAGAGAGATGGGAGGTGGAGCGTGACAATTGGGCTGGGTCAATGGTGCTTCTCGCTAAAGTTACCGTCCATTCTCAGCAGATCTGCGGCCTATCTTGGTCTAGGGACGGCGAACTCTTTGCCACTGGGGGGAACGACAACCTTTGCTACCTCTTTCAAACCAGCAGGGCACTCGATGCTCACGCCAGAGCGATTTCCGAAGTCCACGAAGGCCATCAAGAAGGTCAAACTAACACCCCAGCGGCAGCAAGTGTTGAAAACAGTGAGGCATCCTCGGCGATAACCGAGATTCAGAGACCCGGGAGATCCTTACTGGACTATGGGCAACTTAACCGTGGCGATGAGAAGCACCAGTGGCTGCATAGAGCTGCAGTCAAAGCCATAGCTTTTTGTCCTTGGCAGGATGGGCTAGTGGCGACCGGCGGAGGCTCCAACGACAAGTGCATTCATTTCTTTCACACTACCTCCGGGGCTCCTTTGGCAACAATTTCAGTTTCGGCGCAGGTCACGAGCTTGATCTGGTCCACGACGAGAAAAGAGATTGCCGCCACATTTGGCTACGCCCAGCCAGACCATCCAGTCAGGATTGCCGTCTTTTCGTGGCCCGAATGCCGCCAAGTTGCCGCCATCCCCTGGGCTGGCGAGCACCGAGCGCTTTATGCAATTCCATTTCCAGGCGGGCCTGAGAACGCCCATCCGGCAAGAAACAGCACTGGAGCGCGAAGCCACAGCCGCACCGCGATGGAAGGCTGCATTATGGTTGCATCGAGCGATAAGAGCGTCAAGTTCCACGAGGTATGGGCGGCAGACAAAAAGACAACAGCTGGTGGTGTCGGCATGCTTGGGGGCAGTGAGATCCTGGAAAGTCTCGAGGGTATCGATAGAGATAGGGATGTTATTCGGTAACCCCAGGACAGAAGTGAGGTCCGCAGTCTGTGGGCTAGAGAATGATAGGTGTACATATGGATAGGCAGCAAAAGTTGGGAGATGTACACCCCAACCCTACATTTGGCCCTTGGAATTGGCCGGCAATCACTGGCAACGCTGACGCTGAGGGGGCTGCCTACAGTTGAGGCGGGAAAGGACGGACACAGCCAGTAAGAGAGACGTAGACAATAAATTGACACACGCCTTCAGGTAAACAAGCAGCAGTACCATGTTCAATTAAATAGGGAGCGTCTCATTGTTTGTGAGTATTTAGACCTAGCGGCAAGATAAGAAGCGTTTGACCTCACAAGGCCTGTGGATCATGTAATTCAACCTTGACAAGGCGTAGTTTATTCGACCGCTCAGACAGTGTACATCGAGAAGGACAGACCTCCAGTTCTAAAAGCCAAGAAAGATATCCATAAAGTTGAACGCCGAGCAGATGCAAGTCGTGACCCCTGTCCTGTGAATCTCACACGGGCACTGATAGCCTGAGAGGTCTCAGCCGTCAGGGGACGGTAATAAAGAAAACCGAATACCAACCCGCCTTCCAGCGAGCCTACATCTCAACATCGCCCCTGAGCATCCCCCGCCCGATACACAGCATACCGCTCCCCTGCTCTTCCGCTCCCCGCCTGCCTGCACTCACTTTAGGATGGCAATTAGCAACACCAAAATGATGATAAGCACCACAATGGCAACCATCTGTCGACTCTCGCTCGCCGTGCGCGCAATCTTATCCACCTGCCTCCGCGCCCGCCCTAACGTCCCCTGATGTCGGTCCACCACCCGCTCGCTCTCGTCTAGCATCAACACCTGCTCGTCTAGCTCATCACCGATGCGCATTGACAGCTCTCGCTGTCGCGAGATGGACGCGCCTAGCACATCCAGCTGCGCGTCTTGCTCTTCGAGTATGCGCTGGTGGTAGGCGTGGACTTGGACGTTGTCGAGGGTTTCTGCGGTGTCGCGGTAGCCGGCTGTCTCGGGGTCGTCGCGGTAGGGGAAGAGGGGGTTGCCGCTGCCGGAGGTGGGTGGTTGTGGGACATCGGCTTGGGCTTCGAGATCGAGGGGGGAGTCGGAGAAGCGGACGGTTTTGGGGGTCGAGACCTTGCGGGTGGGCTTTGCGCGGGGAGAGGTCGGTTGTGCGGACTGGGCGTGGGCGAAGTCGGCGGCGAGAGATGGGTCGTTGGGGGAGGTGAGGGTGGTGGATGTTGCTGGCGTGGCGAAGCCATGGAATTGGGAGGTTAAGTCGTGGTATTGTTTTTGGAGCGAGGTGAGTGTCGAGGCGAGATTCGAGGCTTTCCTGGGGGGAAGTTAGAGGGGGATAGAAGGGGGGGGATAAGTATGGGCGCGTACGTCTCGTCGCCGGCTTCTTGGAGACGTGCTTGTTCCTTCTCGAGCCCTTCGATTCCCTCGCGGAACTGGTCTAGTGATCGGGAGATGTGGCCATCTTGTGAATCTCGAGAAAGGTTGAGCGTCTTTGCGCGCTGCCGTTCGAGGAGGGATAGTTTGATGTGGTCGGCGAGGAGGAGGAGCGCATTCGGATTCGACATGGTGACGGGTTGCTGTCTGCTAGATAGAGAAAGAGCGGGCCCAGAAAGGGACGACGTCGAAGAGCGAGGAGACGAGATGCAGCGAGCGGATGGTCTGGCGAGCAATCATGCCGTGTTTCGGTTGGCGGTTGGCGTGAACTGAAAGTCAATCAACCGGGTCATGCGGGTTCCCGGCTGAGACCTAGCTCGAAGTGCATTACGTACATCAAGGCGGCGTGGATCGTTAGATGGTCTGTGCGCTGCAGCGGGTATCCCGACGTCGAGTTGGCGATTCTCTTGCGGCCTGTACAAAAAAGTCGGCTGTACAAAAAACATCTCGCACACCATCTCTTTGGGCCGCCTTTCTTGTAGGCGGGTGCGCCGCGCCCATCAGCCTTGACGTCGCTTACAAGCAGGTGGCAAATATATTGAACGGATTATTCGGAAGAAGAGCCGCAGGATGGCGGAAGCTGTTGGGACGGAGCAGGCGGACGCAATGGACACGCAGGCGAGTCCCGCCGCCGAAGTTGCTGTCGCGCCGGTCGACGCGCCGGCGCCCCCGTCCGACATCCCAGCCGCCTTCCCCAAGAAGCGTCGTGGCCGGCCGCCCGGTCGTCCCAACATGACTGTGCGCGAAGCGGACTACGAGGAGAACTCGCTCGTGCAGGCTTGGAACGCGGCCAAATCGGACCGCGTCATGTCTGTCGTGCCCATCTCTATCCGCCAAGCCCTGACTGAGGCCGCCCTGGTCCACGACACCCAACGCCTAATCTTCCGCCAGCCCAGCCGGGAGGTTATCTACTTTGTACAGGGCTGGATTACTGCTCGCCACATCGCCTCACAGCGGCCCAGTTACGTGAACGGCCTGCTCATCCATTCCCGCGGCCAGGACGCCCCCTTATCATGCGTCCAGTGTACCGAGAGACGTCGCAAGAACGCCCTAGGCCCGTTCCTAACGTGTCGCATTCTTCCTGAGAGCTACCACAACAGCTGCTCAAACTGCAAGTGGTTTGACAACACCTCGGCATGCTCGCTGTATACCGGTCCGAAACCGAACCGGAAGCGCAAGGCAAAGGATGCTGTTCCTCAGGAAGCACTGGGTGATGGCTCCGCCAATGGCGAGGGTGAGAGTTATGTACCTGTCGATGAAGCGAGCGAAAGTGTGCGGGAGCAGCAGACTCCGGAGGACGTCATCGACCCGGGACTGCAAGCACATGTGGATGCAGCTGTGGATGCTGTGTCTGGTGTTGAGATGGAGCAGGTGGGGTTTGCAGATATGCAGGAAGAGTACGACGCCTAGGTGGGGAGCTACCCTAACAAGAGGGCGATGATATAGTAGCTGACTAGGATGATAGACACGACATCAATAATATGGATGCGCAACTAGCGGCGCAGCTTCTCCCGGATATTCAAAGGCCGGACGTCTCTGTGTCTGGAGGGACATGAACAATTCTTTAGCGAAATCAGATATTCACCACAAGATTTCTTTGGAGTTTTTAAAGCTAACTAGTCCTAAGCCTGGGCAGATGGCCCGGCATGTCAGCACAATAATATTCAATTCTTCTCAAGCGAACATGCACAATATCCTCGTTCATAGCTGCAAACTCGGATGGATCCATGGGAAGTGGGAAGTCTTAGGGGCGCTGCCAGAGAAAACGCGATGCGAAGTGTATCGTAGAAATCTAGGTAACAACACGGCTGTCAAATAGCCTCTCGACGTCGTTGTGCGGGAATCTTGGAGAGTTTGACGGATGGGAGTTGGCTTCCGGTACGCTGGGTGGCTAGTTGGGGTTGAATCAACATTGAGACAGCAGGTTCATCGATATCGAGCGAAAGCCTCCGGGCTGGCGACAGTGCTCAGCATCTTCGGACGTTGGATTTCAGAACTGCGGTCTGTCTCGCACTGCCAACGCATCACGGTACGCATCGAACCCATCCCGGAATAAGCCGGAAGTTCCCGTTGGCTTTGACGAAACAAGGTATTATTGGATGGACATAGGATCGGTTATGGAAAGGCGATGGTTTGTTTTACCGTCGGACAAAAGGTCCAATCTCATAGGTAGTCGGCAGGAACACACAATACGCCTTCTTTGTTTCAAAGCTGCCGACGCGAATCTGTCTTCCCGCATCCCACATCTGCGAAACACAGCTTGTCCTCCAGCCTCCATCCTCAACTTACCAAGCGCCCCCAAAAGGACAGCAGAACAAGATCTCGAGAAAGATGCTGCCAAACGAAAACTACAAGGCCGCCAAGACTTCGGCGCTGAAAGACTCCAGTAACAGCCAGGATTTCGGTCGAAGCGAGGATTTTCAAGTGCGGCAGGACAGGGTCCGTCAGATGCAGTGCACCACACCGCGGAAGCTGAAGACGCCCCAGCCCAGCTGCCCAAGGCTGCAGCTGGAAAGGTGACGCGCCAGGAAGTCTCTCCCGCCGGGAATTGAACCAGGGTCCCGAGCGAAGTCTTCCTCATTGAAGTTGACAAGCTCATATACTGACCACTATACTACGGAAGATGTGTAGATGTTTCCATCCACAGTAGTTTGGTCGTGCCGTGTTCTCGGGAACGGGGAATCGAACCCCGGGCTGCTGAGTACTCAATATGAGAGTCAGCGATGTTAACCACTACACCATACCCGATTGTTGAGATTTGTGTGCGGAAAGAAGGGTTATGGATGGGGGCTGGGTGGGGAGGGACAGCAGGGAGTGGGTTGTCGCGCGCCTGCCAGAAGTGGGCGACGGGTGTATCCTGACTCGTTGCCAACTTTCCATCTTCATTCGGACCCACGGGCCAACCTTCAGATGTTCTCGTTGCCCCAATAAAAGAATGGACGGCAAATTGAAATTTCGGCGTCTTCGGAGCTGAAAATCAAGATCATATGCCATGCAGTCAGTGCTTTGGTCACTGTGCGGTATCGGGTTCCACTGGGTCAGCCAGAAGCGAAGTATTGCCGGCTGTTCGGAAATCAGAGCCACGTTTTGATGACAACTTCTCCTCCTCGAATGTTGCAATCGGATGTAACGTTCGGGGCTCAAGGCAATGACCTGCACGAAGTTGGTACGCTATGCAGAGGCGACTTTCACCCTTTCAACAAACAAGGAGAAAGCGATATGATTGGATGGGGGCTATGCTGTGAGACACTGGGTCGCGATTCGGAAAATGTCCAGATTTTGCGCATCACCGTTTCTTGGAAAGAAGGGGGGGTGGCTGCTGACAGTGTTTGTGTTACGGTGGTTAAGGAGCTGGTTGGACGCCACAAAGCAAACCACTTTGACACCCCTGGCAGGATGCCGTGTCCATCGGAAAGAATCTTGCCCTCTATTCACAACAGGAAAGCGCGGGGCCGATCTGTCCCGGGGCAGGGTCCTGTGAGACAAGCGTTGAGCAGGTCCGGGAGACATGAGAACGGTACCGATGTCTCGGTTAATGAGATCTTTGAACCAGGAGAACCGCACAGGTGATGCTGTGATACACTACCTTTCTCACCGACAGCCACCGCGCTTCGCTTTGAGAAATATACCAACCATCAAGGCTTCTTTCGAATCTACCTTTCTCACCCGCTGTCGTCACCACGCATGGCCTCCGATAAGCCGTCGGGAAGATACATCCGGACATGGGGAATTTCTTGGAATCCATGCCCCAGGTTTCCAAACAATGCTTCGCAGATATTGACAAACAAGGCAGGACAAGTGTCCCCTGACCCGCAAGAAACCCACACCGTGAAGATCGACAGGACAACTTCCAAATTCTATTCACCATGGTCAACATGATTGGCTCTGAGGCAGCAATGCTCGGGTTCGGGCATGAAGTGGTGATGTCGACGGCTGAAATGTCGTGAAATCGACGAGAATGTAGTTCCGACTGTGAAGAAAGCATTGGCCGTTGGCGAGAAGGGGCAACAGCTGCCGTTGAGACGCAAAGACAGCTTCGCAAGATGTTTGGAGATCTATAAAAGCCGTCGTCTTCTCCCAATTCTACATCCCAATTCTTCATCCCCATCGCGCCGACAAGAAACAGAAACACCAACCGCACTTCAAACATCAACAGCCTAGCTCCTTTCAAGGACACCTTCGATCGCTAATATGCAGTTCAACACCGTCTTCACTCTCCTCGCCATCGCCATGACGGCTGCTGCCGCTCCAACTCAAGAAGGAGCCGAGATCGTAGCCCGCACAGGAAGCTGCACTGCTACCCAAACGGACATCTTCTGCTGCAACGGCCTGGGTATCGGTATCCTGGATCTCTTTTGCACTACTATCATCGGTACTGGTTCTTGCAGTACCAATACCTATTGCTGCAATGCCAACCAGGTCCAGGCAAGTCCCGCCTTATTCTACGTATTCGGGTTAAAGATGGCTTATTGCTGATGGCTGCCTTAGTACGGACTTGTCAACATCAACCTTATCAATGCGCAGTGCACCAAGTTGTAGAGCACATTGTGAAGCGAGGGCAGCGTTGCTTCATATCAGAGTTTGGCTGTGAGCAAGTTTCGTCGCGGCGTCGAGGGGGCAGTGGTGGACTGATAGCGAAGATGGTTGATGTTCTGTGGTTGGTGTTACTTGCTCGGCTTGCTTCTCACCCTTTAGGGTTGATGTCTCTCCCGCCTTGGGATGTT
>Ga0247780_1000085_pt1 | contig 87393 bp, 91 predicted proteins | sample UWRJL079202R5_FD_179927 | JGI IMG/M metagenome (GOLD analysis project Ga0247780, IMG submission 179927) | Plant litter microbial communities from Arlington Agricultural Research Station in Wisconsin, United States - UWRJ-L079-202R-5 | ecosystem: Environmental > Terrestrial > Plant litter >...
TAATCCCCCCCCCCCCCCCCCCCCCAAAAAAAAGCCACGCCTCGCTCATGATCTCTCGTTCCGTGGTGTCTGTTGGTTGGGGGTTCCGGGTTCCCGCGCAACCATGCGCTAATAATGATGAAACTAGTGAAAGGGACCGACAAAGGTAAGTGACCCCAGGCCTGAGAAGAATATCAACTGTCCTGGAAGTACAAGGCAGAGAGATGTCGACGGAGAAAAGGCTATAAAATCGTACGGGAAACCATGTGCAGTTTTCTGGATCTCACCAAGTGAGGTTGTATAGGCAGCGGCGTGGAAAGCAAAGGTTGCTCTCTCCTGGAGTATAACGATGACCCAGGAGAACCCAAACGCCAAGACCTAAAGGCGCGTGCAAGTCATGCCGGTGGTTACTTGAAGAGACTTCGCAAGTCCATAAGGCGTTGCTTTGCCGCATCGGTACGGTTCATGATCCTTTCCTTGTCTCGATCATCCATGGAAAGATTTGCCAGCCTTCGTTTCTTATCCTGCAGTTCGAGCATCCTATCTTCGAAGCTGTTGTGCATGATGAAGCGAACCGTTCGGACTTCGCGAGTCTGTCCGAGACGATGCACACGGTCGACTGCCTGAGCTTCTGCAGCTGGGTTGAACTGCGGCTCCATGACGTAAACTGTATTTGCGGCTGTCAAGTTGAGACCCAGCCCGCCCGCCATGATACTGACAAGAATGACTTGCACATCCGGATTGTCGCGGAACTCGTCCATGGCCAAATTCCGAGCTGCTCGTGTCATTTTACCATCAAGGCGGGTGAAAGTGATGCCGTCCCGGTTGAGTGCTTTTTCAATAAGGTCAAGATGAGAGGTCCAGCCGGAAAACACGACAGACTTGTACGGACGCTCGTGTGGGTTCGCCTCGCTCAAACTCTTTTGGGCCTTGAGCTCCTCGACCAGGGTGCGAGTCTTTGTGTGGGGAATATACTCTTCCTCATCGCGCCCGTTGACATTCTTGGCGGTCGCACCCTTACCCTTTTTCGCCGCCCGAGACTCATGTTCGAGGAGGGCACGGCTACGACTGATCGGCACGAAAGATCGTTTGTCGCATCCACAGCAATCTTCACACCGCTGATTGTTTTGTTGGCGGAGCAAGGAGCTGAAGCAACCAGGGCAGTAAAGGTGGACACAAGGGGCCGGGCTCATGTAACCCAGGACGTCTTCCTGGCGGTCCACCTCCAGATCGACCACTTCGTTGGAGCCCAGCTTGTTCTGACACTTGTAGCAGATGTCCCCATTGGATTCTTGCAACAAGTAGTAGAAGTCGTAAGCCTTACCCTCTCGAAGCACAAACTTTTCCTCCTCGTCGTCGCTGAGGTCGATGGGCGTGTCGACAGTCATGCCTTTCAGCTCGGCGAGATCGGCATCGTTGAGGAGGTCTTTACCGTGTGCGCAGATCAATCGCAGTTGTAGAATGGAGCGCAAAATATGGATCATTGCTTTACCAGCAATGCGGTCTTGGCCTCCTCCTTGGCCCGTCAGAACACGAACCCTTTCTGCGGTATTGAAGTTGAACCAGTCGTAGACTTGACGCTCCTTTTCGCTGAAGTCGAGCCTGATGATTTCGTCGGCTCGCCCTGGAAGGTTGATCTTGTCCTTGAGTCGCCTTATCGTAATGGTGTCGATCAAGACGCGCAACTTGGGCACAATCTCCGGGTCCGCATTCTTGAAAGGCGTGATGATGTATTGAACGAATTTAGACCTCTCGTCAAATGGTTTCAGCCGTAAGAACGCTAGCAGCGATGCAAGGTCTTCCAGCTTATTCTGAACAGGGGTTCCGGTGACCGCCCACCGACGACTCGCCTGCAATCTGCAAACGGATTTGAAAGCCAAAGTGTTTTGCTCCCTGATCATGTGTGCCTCATCAAGCACGATGCGGAACCAGGCAATCTGCTCCAGCGGATAGATGCCCCTTTTCTTTTTGAGACGCGAGTTTAACTCACTGGAGACCGAACCATAGGTAGTGATGACTAGGTCGAACTGGGCGAGTTTGTGCGCGTCCTTTTCGCGATTAGGGCCATGGTATATGTGGTAGGAAATCGATCCCGGTTTGATGTGTTGCTTGAGCTGCTCCTCCCAGTTTGTGACCGTGCTCAGAGGGCAAATGAGAAGTGTCGTCTTCCCATTTAGACTCAACGGTGTCAGATCGAGGCTCTGAGGTTTGGGTATATTGAAAGAGTTGATAGGCTTCTTCTCCGGCCCCTTAGGCTGAATCGGCGGAAGCTTCGCCCATTCGGTTGCCTCCTCAAATGAGCTTGTAATCAACGACAATACGCTCAGAGTCTTCCCCAGGCCCATCATGTCAGCCAAGATTCCGCCCAACGCCTCCGGTGGTCGTTCCCGCTGAGATTGGTTGGTAACAACGTTGTAGTATACGTTAGCGCCGTGTCGATCTTTTCTACAGCGCCATGTAGATCGAACGATTGTGTCGTCCGCATCGAGTATTGCATCTCTCTCTCTTGAGGTCATGAAATACAGAGCTTGGCGCTGATGCTTGAGTAGCTCTGTCGTAACATGGGGGCTTGGGTCCATCTCTGGTAGCTCATCGGATCTTGGTAGCGAGTCAAAGACACCCAATACTTCGCTTCGTATCTCCTCAACGTTTCGCACTGCCGTGTGACCAGGTGGGTGGTAAGTGCTTGGATTTGTGACGGGCGGGGGCACATTGCCAGTGGTTGGTGGGATAGCCACTTTCACGCCGGCTTCGACACGTGGAGGGCTGAGAAGCTTCATGTGTTGTCTTGAGAAATGGCGACCAATACTGCTGCAGGCTTTGCGAGGGCCATATAGCATCAGTTCGAACTTTATGGCCCGTGAGACAGATTGACCAGGCTGCAGCTCGCCAGGGTCCTTCCTTCTCGAGGGGATTCGGCAATCCGTCCGAATACGCAAATAACTGTCGAGGAGAGGGGCGATGCAGTTGGCTGTCTTACTGTCGATGGTGCCGAAAATACTGCGCGTGTAATCGTAGACAGATATCTCTCGATTCTCACTGCTCGTGATTCTCTTGAGGACAACCTTGACCTGAGGCCAGAAACTCTCCCCGCCAATTGCGATTGAGCCAGGTTTCGGGGCTGGGATCTTGTGGCAGTTGATCTTAGCACCGTCGACCATCCCAAAGCAGACCTCTTCATCCCCCATCGGGTCTCGAGGCAGCGCTTGCACCTCTGCGGCATCGTTGTCGTTATCGGTCAAATCGACTGTTTCCGCCGGCTTTAGAGCCGGCTTATGGCGTCCGCTGTCAGGCTGCGGCTGTTCCTTGACGTAGTCCCCAAACATGCCGCTGCTTCCGCCAAAGACGGAGCCCGCATGTGGGGGGTCACTCTCCGTCTGAGTTTTTCGGCGTTTTGGCTGTGGCACGGCAGTGCGCTCCTGCACATTATTCAGGCGCTCAACATGCTTGCCGTAGCCATTCGACATATCCAAGCCATTCTGAAAAGTCGGGGTGACTTGTTGGCTATGATGCAATACACCGAGACCTTTGCCATTGCCATTGCCGTTGCCGTTCAGATTGGCTGCGGCAGTCAGGTGGTATGGAAGACCAGCGCCGATGGTTCTGTTGCGTTCGTAGACCATGCCCGCCAGATCGCTGGCATATTCACGCGTCGTATTGGCGAACTGGAATGTAACAGCGTCAGACGTCAAAGGGCCGTTCATGCTCACGTCTGGTGCCGAAAAGGCAGGCTCTGGTGCCGATACCGAGGCCGAGGCCGCAGCATTTCGTGGGTCGAGGAGGATGGCTGGTTGCCATGACATGGGGACCGTGTGAGACAAGGGGCCATTCGTCTGTCCACCACCTAGAACGATGTTAGAAAGCAGGACCCGGCCATGTTCGCAGACTCCAAGACGCAACGCGGTGAAACGGGTAGTCGGCGGGGTTGGGAGGTTAATGGGCGGCGGAAAGCGAAGGCGCACTCACCGTTTCCTTGGCTGCCGGCATCCATGCCGGGCAGCAGCTTCCTCCGACGACCTGCTAGTAACTAGCTACCCAAGCGAGGAAAAAAAGTCTCGAAGGCGCCGCTCTCATCACCGGCAAGAAGTGCCTTGTTGAACTGAAGTTGTTGTGAGGCTGAAAGGTGGGTATGTCGCGGGGGAGGGGTGTGTTGAGTCGCAGATCGCCGCGATAGGGTGCAGATACTAAGGAAGGTGTGGCGGGGCAGTTGCGTAGGCAGTGCTCGATCAGGTGCTCAGAAACAAAAAGTAGACGGAGGAGATAATGATAAGCATGCAAAGGGCAGGAAAGGAGCAGCATCAATTCTTTACTCTTTTCCCCCTTCTAGATGCCAATTATTGCTTGGAGTAGAAGGGGGGGGGGAATATGCCGCTGTTTCGAGGCGTGCCGGTAGACGAAGAGCAGGGCCAAGTGCTGATGCCTTCCTCGTCAGCATCACTCTTCGAGAAGCCGAAGCTTTATCGCCTATCGGCTGGAATAAGTTGGCGCGTGACCCGGCACAGACTGACTGGCACGTGCTTTAAACAGTGGGCTGTACCACCTTACCTTTTTGGTCTAAACTTGAGACGGCCAAAGGACCTTTTTCTAGTCTCGTCAAGATGGATGGGTGCAATCGAGCCTGGAAGTCGGGCGCAAAAACCCGCTTTGCGGAACGTCGCGAGCGGCCAGTTGCTCGTTGGCCGTTGGCGTTTCTGGACACCGAGTTAAATGCGAATGTGGCGCGTCAACGGCGGCAAACAGACAAAGTTAACAACTCTATTATGCACTGCGAGCATTGAGGACACGCCCTTGAGGCTTCCAAGCCCCCAAGCCCTGTACAGGGGACGGCAGGACCAATGTCGTCCACCGACGCCTGTGCTAATGCTACCGATGTGCAGAAAAGGTTCGTCGGTTACCAATCCAAATCATCAATCAAAGACGGTCCACGTCTCTCGGAGAAGCCCCACTCTGCAGGAGGGACATTGCCAGCAACCCAACTGCAAGGCACCAGTGCTTTTTATCGCCAACTCGATCGCGATGTGCCTTTTCTACATGAGCGAGGCTAACCCGCGGTCCAGTCAGAGCAACCCGTTATCACGCTCCTTTGGCGGCCCTGTTATCCCTGTGCTTCACATTCCACCTTGTCGGCAACGATTACCTCTGACTGCACTGCCGGCTTGACGTCAAGTGCTAGTTTTGATATCGACTCAACCCGGTGGACACGACCACGGCTTCTGGTTCTCTGCCGGCGTCGCCTTGGCGCCCTCCATGTGTTGGGAGACCGAGATGGGCTCTGGTCGCGGCGTCGCTCAACCTGGAAGATCCACAGGAAACATTTGCGTGACGGCGGCGAACGTGATCGAGAGGTGTCTCGAAAACTGCGGGAGCTGTTCCGCGAGGAAACCCCAGATCTCGTCATCGCAGATGTCGACCGATGGCGTCGACGTCCCCTTAAGGTTGCCGACTCACCAGATGGTGATTTGGTAGCTTTCGCCATACCGACGTCCTCTCTCCGCTGCCTCTTCCGCCCCCTTTGGACATCCTCGACGCTCGTGTCTGTAAAGGTAGGCTCAGTTTTGGGTGTCATTTGGTATTCTGTGAAGTTCAAACCACTTTGGGCGTGGGTGAGGTTGAAGTCTCGACTTGGCGTGTAAATTGGACGGCACGCAACGATATGGCTGCACAACAAGTAAACTAGCAGCCATGTTGAACTTGCCACAACGCCTGACGATGGTGTAGTATGCAGATGATATCCACCAACTTTCTTTCATGAGTCGGACGAAAGGCGCTTTGATGATGGATTGGGTGGGCTAGAGGCACATGGGCTCGTGCTGATCGAACTTTCGTGGCCGTTGAGGAGCACAAGCTCTGGGGAATACAGGCTACAAGGTCAAGGTAATTCCTGCGGGGTATTATCTGCCCATCGCCGAGAGCGAGTCAGGAAACTTATCAGGCCTTTCAAGGGAGATAGTGATGGTTATTCCGCCTTGGTGACTGGTGCTGTCGCAACTCGACATGGGTGAACTACCACCTAACATCGTTCAATGCCCTCTTAGCTTCCGAATAGTCGGCAAAACGGTGGGAAGAGATCGCCTATTTGCCTTGATAAGCTGAATCTCCCTCCACTGTCGCTGTGAAGAAGCTGCCTATTTCTGATGTGAGCTGTGGCTTGATCAAAAGCAAGCAGAATGCTACAAACGGCTGCAAATACACTAGGTGCTGCTATTCTGTTACACCATATGATACACTAAACTACACTCCGCCGTGAAGAAGTCAAACGTTGTCGCCCTCAGTCCGCCCTCAGACCCAAATTCTATTGCGCGGCGATGATATCTTTGACGATGCCCCCCAGCTGTGCGCCGTCGAAAGATTGCCCTGCCAGGGGTCCGTTCTTATCCAATATCCTCTTCATGATTACACCAAATGGTTTCTCGATACCCTCAGCTAATACCGCCGTTACCACCGGTTCCACGACGGCGCGAAGTTCCTGTTTGCCGAGTTGCTTGAAGCCGCTCGTGTATTCTTCAAGCACACGGATCTGCCCCTCCTCATTATCCACTAGATCCTGTCGACCGGCATTGCGGAACTCGGCGGCGGCGTCCTCTGAGGCGCGTCGGTGCTTTCGCAGCAGTGCTACGAGCTGGGCGTCGGTGGTGATGGGCGAGGCAGTCTTGCTGGCGTTGAGCGTGGCTGCCAGAACGGCGCGCAGAACGGCCAGCCGCGCCGAGTCCTTGGCCTTCATGGCCCCTTTGAGATCACCCTTCAGTTTTGCTAGCAGCGGCGGCGGCGATGCCTCGGTCGAGTAGGCGCGAGGAACGGACCATCGCAGCGGTGTGGACGGCGCCGGTCGAATCTGCCGTGGCAGGTGGCGGAAGAGGCAGGTAGGGAGTCTGGTTGCCATTGTGTGCAGGGCGATGCAGCTGGGAAGCTGGTTGGGCTGATGGTGCTATTCTTTTTGTTGGAGCGCAACGGATTGCACAGAGACGGGGGATTGACAATTTCACGAGGCAAGGTGTTTGGTGTTGAATTTGCTGGAGTAAACTGGCAAATTCGACGCGCTAAGCTCCCGAATCCAGTGTTAGTCGTGGGGTGTAATTGGCTGAGAGCTGGGGCCGGGTTCCGGGTATGCTGCCAAGCGGCAAAGCACCAAAGGGACCCTTGTGCACAAGACGTCACAGGCAGACCCCCTTCGCCCGACTTACGCAGTTCTTTCAAGCGCTGAAAGCGCTTGCATTTGAGCGAATTCGAGGCAGCCTAGAACCGCATAACTGCATCAGACTGGCTGTCCTGATTGTCTGTCGGGAAAATTTCCGGGGGGGGGGCCAATTCGGGATGAGTGTTTGTAGTAAGAGAGTGCGAATCACCATTGGGCCAGTCACATGAGCGATAGGTACGTCCACAATCCCCAGGGTCGGCAGCCCGCCGACGTCCCCCGAGCCAGTGCTGGCGAGGCAGGCGGGTCCCAAGACATCCATCCATGCTTCGAGACAGATTGGATCAGGATTTTCCAAGTGCCTGGAGAGGGCAGGTTTGGTACACTAGCAGGCGCCGTCCTGGTGAGGGCGGTTCATCGATGCCAGGACACGACCTGAAAGGTTTGACCTCGTACACCTAAAAGTAAACCCCTATGCTCGCCAAGTGCCGTACCAGGTACGGCGACACTAGCGCAAGACTCAACGCGTCCGTTCTGCGTTGGGCATCAGTGCAATCAGGGTTGCATCACACCGTGTTGCCCAGGGTGCCTCAACGTCGGATTAGGTCGGGGTGGGATTCGTCGTTTGTCTGGCAACCATGGCGACGACGATAACAACGTGTTTGCAGTGGGGTAAGCTCTCCCAGCATGGCGGAACTGGTATGGATGTTACCTCCATCTGTCAGTGCGATTCTCTATTGGTCCAGAGGAGGCTTCCATTCCAGCAGCAGAGGCAGCCAGCCGTTCCTTCCACCCTGGCCCTCTTCTCTGCCCCTTCTGCCTTCTGCGACTGCAGTGCCCAATATTCGAGGCGTGGCTGTCGCGCCTCCCCATCTATCCCAGTGCCTACCCAAAAGCCCCCTGTATTTCCCAACACCTGCTTTCAAATGCAATCGGAGCCCTAATGCCCGAAGCAGTCGCGTCGCCTGTCGCAGCGCGATATAGATGCTAGTCTCTTCGTTATCATCAGTCGTCAAAATGCTGGCTCGGCCAAGCACCCTGTCTCTCTCAACGTCGGACCCGCTTTCTGGAGTCACTGTGCCTCCCGCTCTTGGACGGCGTTTGGCTTCGATGGCTATCCGAGTGTCGGCTGCTTCTACTGGAGCCCGGCTTCCTACCGATACAGACATAGCTTCAGTTGTCAGATTTGTACGTCTCTTTCCAGTTCCATGCAAGACTAGTCCACTCACACTGGGAAGTACGCCTGGTGTTGACGGTCGTATCAGCACTACACACTTTTACAATGGGGGATAGGAACATATTGGTTACCCTGAACGCCGGATTCTCGGCTTCGGCACGTGCCTGCGCTACCAGGAGTTGGACGTCGGCGTTCGTCATGCTGGACATGCAGTCAATGTCGGCAACAAATCCGCAATCCGCCAATCGATCTCGACTCACCCAAGAGCTTGCGTAAATGGGTATAAGGCCAGCGAAGACAGCAGCCGATGGACGTTCCAACTATTCAAATTGCCGATTTCGATGTCCCGAGCGTCTGGTTGAGATCAGGAAGGAAACTCCTTGAGTTATTGGCCAGCGCGCCACCTACTGTTTGACCACCCGCTCAGGGGTAATGTCAACACTCGTTGTTCAACTTCGACAAATCCAGCTTGCCTCATCAAGTTTTCCAGTCGCATCGCCGCTCTCGGATCCTTGTATGCGGAAACGCTTTGCATATAGCTCTGAGACCACACTTGCAACGCATGATCTCCACAATCAATTAGCATCCCCGAACAACAAGGGGCGGCATATGGCAAGCTCATCTGGCGGGACTTACTGGCGGTCAACGTCCCATTGTCCGACTGGGCATTGAAGTATATCTCGACCATTTGACACCACCCCCCGGGACGGATGACCCGAAGTATGTCGCTCATGTAGCTCGGCCATCTATTCGACTGTGGTGGATATCAGCTAATATTCTCCATTTTTGGGATATTACTTCATGTCTGAGGAGAAGCAACTGTCTCAGGACTCCCTAGACAAAAGGGGAAAAGTACAAAATGAGAAGAAATCCTGCCTGACTGAGTACTCACGTTGATGCCGCCTGCCATCATACGACTGTGTACCAAGTCAAAGTAGTTTGACTGAAAGGTTGAACTGAACACTCGTCAATTCCACCACGGTACAGACATTCAGAACTGGGATGTCTCACGGACTGTTCAGGTCGTCAACCTGAAACTCCAAGTTCGCAGGCATATCTTCCGGAACCATGTAGGGGAATATGTCAATCCCAATGACCTAGACCAAGACAGTCAGCTGAGAAGTCCATACAATCCCGATTGCGCAACCGTCGGCTATGGCAAGCGATTCTGCCCTCACGGTACCCTCAGTGACAGTCATTGTCGAGCGCCTCTTTCGACACAGGCTGACAGTATCGACCGCAGACCTTCCTGAGCTAATGCTGCGGCTGTTCGTTGTTTTCAGGCGCGAAACTCCGGTCTATCGAGTGGCTGTTGCGTGTTGTTGGATGTCGAGAACTGGCATATTGGCTGAGGTAACTGGCTATTCAAGAAATATATCTTGCCATCTCGGGGTGCCGCGAAAACGAACGGGCCTAAAGGAATGATCTACTAACCTCGCATTCTGGATACTGCTCTGCCACCTCGGCAGCCCAGCCCCCAGAACCAGAGCCGCACTCAAGAATCCTCCGTGGATGTGGAATAGGAGGGAATATGAGCCGGTTTTCAAACATCATGTTGAATATCCCGTGCATGTACTGGAGGCGCTCGATCTCGTCCTGTTTTGGCACCAAATCGTGATCAGGGAGGGCGCCGTGTCAACCGGACCGAGGAACGCTTACATCGTCAACCGGGGCGAAGTATACGCCGTTTTCCACAGCGTAGCGTTGGAACTCCCTGTTATGGAGCACAAACACCTCGCGGTATGTGTTGTCAACGGGGACCGTCTGGGTATCACTGTACTCGGCTCAGTGACTGTCCTCATTTGCGCTCTTGTTGGTAGTGTGGATCAAATACCCTTCGTCCATGACTGAAGCAGAATCTATTGGGAGAGATGGTTTGCAATGTGGAATGGAAAATACAAGCAGATTACGGAGGGGAAAATAGAAAGGGGGGAGCAGATCCCTGGGTGGAAATGGGTTATGGTTGTTAGGAGGTTAAGGTCGGGCATACGGGGCCAAGCATCATGAAGGCACTCATCTTCTTGGGTAGCCTAAGTGTGGGCGAGCTACTTCACCTACCCTTGCTCTTTACGGCGGGCTTCATGCCAACGTCGGACAAGTCTGTCGCGCGGCACCCAGGCATCGCACACGTTCAAAATGGGAAAAGCGGACCCTCACGCCGGGCTGGGTCACTCTCCCCGACGCTTCGCACGCCACGATTTTGTGTCGATCAAGGCGTCCCGTTGGCGCATTACCCGTCTTGCGGGTAGGCAGGAGAGGTTTGCCCCCTGCCTCTTCACTTGGCGAATTTCCACGGGAGCGGGTGGAAAAGGCGATTACCATGCTGGTCTAGCACATCGTCCTTGAGGACGGCACACTACACAGTTTAGGTCAGGACTACTACGTGGACGGATGGGGGCCTCCACCTCTTGGATTGGCATGCGACCTCGACAGGCATCCGCAGAAATGCGTTTTAATGCTTAGAAAATGGGTCCCTGCTCGTCGGGACAAGACCCTCCCCGACTGAGGTGTACCTTTGGCTGGTTCATGCCTCCTCCCGCCGCTTCCGATTCGCGAGAGGCAGCTATGTTGTTTTGATTGGGAAGGGAAGTGGCACTTCGAGTGGCCAGCTCGACATCTGTCTTTGTCAACCCGCAGCTCGATACTCTTAGCTTCCTGCAGCACCTAGAGCTGCAAGTGCGAGGTAGAGGGCGCGGTTCCGTGCTCCCCCCTCCCATCACTGCGCGGCCCAACACGCTCTCCATCCACTGGCTAAGTCAGCTCAAAATGGGACGTGACTGGCGCTGCTCGGCTTATTATTGCCCTGCCCGGTCCTATAATACAGCACGGTCCTATAAAGGGGACACTCGCATACCCGGATGGAACCTACTACCCTGAGCCTCTCTGGTTAGAACTAGGCAATAAGAGGAGAGAAAACCGGGTTGTAGGGTGTGGGTGGAGGTTTTGATAAAAACTTGGCACGAAAGGCGATTCGAGCAGATGGCACGAACCAGACTGCATCCCGCACCCCCGAGAGGGATTTTTGGGCGCACCGACTTGACGGCAAGCGAGGTACCTGGGCGGCAGTTGCGGTACACCACAAACAAAGGAGAAACCGACCGGAATCCCGAGGACATGGACTTGGGATTGTACAGAGGGGAGAAGCCCGCCACGGCCCCGCCAGCATGGTTCCGCCTGAAACAAAATTAGGCGGAATTAGGAAGCCCAGTCGAAGAATGTGTCCGCGGCCACCTCACTAAAGCCCGACAACCCTCCTCCAATCCAGCGCTGGCTAGCCTTCTTGCCCTCATCGTTTGGCTGGTCTGAACTATCTGACGCACAGCGGGCAAGGGGCATTATTCCAATAAGATGGCCGTTTTCAAGACGCTGGTGACGCACTTCCACCCCGACATCCCTTTTGCGATATCCGAACCGCCCATTGGAGACTTTGATGCGATGCCGTTCGCGCCCCCTTGGCTTGCTGGGCCGCAGGCTCCGTACGATCAGAGAACAACCGGCCCGAAACCAGGGTGTGCGGGTTCTCCTCGAGGCGCGTGTTTCTGGGCTGAAAATCCCAGATGAAGACAGATTCCTTGTCACTCCCACCCATCGGTAATTACGGGGTACTCGTCAGTAATGAGTCCGTTTCCGTGTGCCGCCTGCCGCCTGCCGCGTGTCCTAGCGGTTTGCACGAATCTCTTGATGATCCTTTCGAGATCAAATCCAAGGCGCAAGTAGCGCAGTGAACTGACAATCTTCAATTTTCTCGGCACATTTGGTTGGGATTTGTTGCTGGCACTTTTCCTGTTGTCGAGAGGTCTGGCTGCAAGGGGCCTTTACAACGCCATTGTCCTGCACGTCCCACTTGAAACCAAAGGCAACAAAAACCGAGCTAGTCGCACCAACGGCCCGCTGCACTTTCTACTTAGGCCAACCGAGACCCCACGAAGCCTGAGAGCCTGAGTCTTCCTCGGGTGCATGTGCGGAGTTCAACGACAAAGCAATATTCACGGCAGCTTGGATGTAACCGACCCTCGAACGTCTGCTGCAGCCGCTGCAGGCTCCGTTTCACTGAGATGTATCTGCATGCACCTTTCCGCGTCGAATCAAACAGCTTCCAGTTTTAGATACGCACGTCCTGTCCCAACTGAAAGGTGACCTCGTGCAGGCGCCACACCAACCCTGAGGTTGGTATTGCGTCTTTAGCTTACCATACCCGCGGTTGGCAGTGTGAACAAGGAGCGTCTGTCCACATAAAATTCCCCGCTGCGAAGTCTTGGCGGGAACTATTCTGAAGAGGCCCTGCCAGCCTTAGGGATGCATATGGAACCCTCACCTTCTGTCTATCGTGAGAGTGTAAGAAGAGTATACTATATGTCATTAGGAGTCACATTCAGAACAGAGAACTGAGCCGAGTTCTACCGTGCCAGCTTTGGAACAAAAGGGCAGGGGGCAGGGGAGCCATCCCATCAACAAGGGTCTTTTTTTGCGTGCTCGGCGGGACTGTCGTAATCGACAAGGGCTTTACCACCGTCTCGGGACGAGAGGAAAAGGCCCACGGCACGGGCACCTAACTCTCAGAGCCACCCCGTTTTCCTAGTTCAATCCAGCTGCATCACTACCATCTGCATGCAGCTGTTTCCGGCCATATTTCCAAGGTTTTCATGACAAGTAGGAGCAGATGACCAAACCTTCCAGCGCCATCTTCGACACCCTGTTGTACTGCACGACGCAGAACAAGGACTCCGGGGCAAGCAAGCAAAAATATGGATGTCCGTGGACTGATTCGGGAAAAGGCTTCTCATCTATCTCTACTGGCACTCAACTGTGGGGGTGCAAGCTAAATCGTGTGTTTCATTCAGCCCGAACAGACGAGCCTCACACCCATTCCGAGTCCCGAGCCCCAGCTCTCACCCGACAGAGTGGTTTGGTGCCATGTGCGACATCACATCACTCACAGCCATTTTCGGAAAGGGAGCCTTGGCGTCATCTCTTTGCCTGCCGGGCCCAGCGTGGCTTGGGACTTTTGTAGGGGGCCGAGGCTGGAAAATTCCCAGCCCTTATTAGCTCCCCCTTTCGTAGGTCGGCTCAAAGGCTCTGCTCCAAGAAAAAGGGGGAAGGTCTCTCTGCTCTGTGCGAAAGGCGTTGGGGTACCCAATCCTCACACGAGATTATGCTTCAACAGCAAGGCTATGCTTGCATTGGCATCGGGGACCATTGCTCTTGGCCGAAGCCCTATTTTGGTGGACAGCCCCGAGACGGGACGGCAGCGAGACCTAAAGAAAGAGCCGATGTTGCCCTCGCTTGCTCCCGGTCTCACAGCAGAGCTACTGTAGGTCTCTGCTGACGTATTCTACAGCGCCAACGGTACCCCGGCCTTAGACCAGTGTTTCTTTCTTGCGCACATCCCAAAACGTCAAGGAGCTCGGTTGACCTGGAAAGGAAACCGCACCTGCACCACGGGATGGAGTGGGAAGGAAGAAAATAGTCAAGGCTAGTAAGGATATGCAGCATCTGCTGCTTATTTTGGGCACGTAAAGGCACCAACCAGCTGTCCGTAATTCGTCTTGCTACTTTCCGTTGATCGCTGCCTTTTTTCTCTCTCGTAGAAGTTCTTTTTTAGTGGCAGTCTGTGTTACCTTCCAGATATGATCGCACTAAGGAGCACAGAGTAAGGTTGATGAGCTGTTCGTCCGCACCACCACCACTTTTTCGGTGAGGGGGGGACTTAGCTGGACAATGAATTGTGGGTATGTAGTAACTTATCTCCTGCTATTACATGCAGAGCTTACCTATCTGCTCATCCGAGAACTCGGACCCCCGAGACCTAGAGATTGTACCGACGCATGGCACCATATCAGAGTCACAGGAGCATCATTTCTTTTGCTACCCTGATCCTTGGATTGTAGTTGTGCGGGCTATTATTTTTGCTTGTTTGTAGAATAGTACAATGCTGTTTATTGTCCTCCCCCTTCCCAAGACGGAGTTTTTGATCCGCTTGCCGCCCCGAACTACCTTCCGCTAACGTTTCCTACTCCACCAGCCATCTAATTATCATGAAATCTAAGCCGTGCTCGAGATCAACAGCGCCCCCAGCAAGCTAGTGTCGTTCACCACCTTTGCTTTGACTCCCTCTGTTCTCCCACATACACATCTGCTTTCGTCTAGACCTCTTCATCTGTCTATTGCTTATGGTCGCTCCGCTGCTGGTTGGCCAAGACTGCCTGCCCCTGTTCTTTCTCTCGTGTTTACCTCGCCGCGCGAAGGTAACAATATGCCCCGACCCGACCCGACCCAACCCCGATTGTTTTGCTGCGTTTCCTCAGAAGAAATAATAAAAAGAGGCTACCCTTGTAGTACATTCCTTATCACAGAGATAAGAGACGGAAAAAAAAGGCCGTGTATCGATGACTGCGGCTCCTAGACGCTGTAGGTAAACCACGCAGAACAATTCAGAATTCAGGTCTGCTTCAAAGCCGGCCTTCCCCCTTCTGTCTCGCTCGACCCCACGTACAATGCTCTAGAGTCTTCCACAATCCTATCGATCAGCACCACGTAAACACGGGGTTCTTGGTCTTGACGGGTTCCAGACGCTCGACAATGACCTTGCGGCGGTTCCCCTCCATACCTTCAGCGGCGGCAAAACCGAGGTCACCCTCGAGTTCGTCGTCGTCGGCGCTGGGAAACCCATAGTAGCCATCTTGACTGGAGCGTGGGTAGTCTCCACCACCACCGTACAGCTGTGCGGCAATACTATTACTGTTCCGACGACCGGCAGCCGTGGCAAACGAAAACCGTCGCTGGTGCTCGCGTTGACGCTCGGGCGAGTACATGTTGAGTGAACGTGGCGGGCCATGGCTAAAGGATGTGCGAGGCAGAGGCGGGCGAACGTTGTGACCGGCAGCCGTTGTCTGCTGGTAGCCTCCAGCGTTGGGACTCGAGGAGCTAACGACACCGCCGTTGAGGACCATAGGTGACTCGGCATCGGGAGCCGATGCTGAATCTCCAGGAAGGGTCATGGAACTAGACATCTCAAAGCGGCCAGAATGAGGAAGTTTGGCAGGTGGGGTAGCGAGGGTCAAAAGGTCGGAACCGGACGGAGCGCCGCTTCCTGAAGCATTCACAGCACCAATATCCATCTCCTCCTCTTCGATCGTAAACTCAGACTCGGCACGACGGCGTATTTCGGAGCTCGTGGCCCTCATAGGAACGGCAACAGGCACGTCGACCAGATCATCCCACACACAGACCTTTGCGCGGCGCGTCAGTTCGAGTGGCCCGTGGTCAGGCGTCTTTAACGTCTCGACTACGTTCCAGGCTTGGCCCTTCATCACGGCGATCTGACGGGCAAACATGCGCTCCTGGAAGTCGGGATCGATCTGAAAGACGCGGCGCAGAGCGAGTTGCGTCTGGCTCCACCACTGGGTTGAAGTCAGGAGTGGGAGGAAGTGATCGCGGGTCTTTTGCGAAAAGGGCCGGCCAATTAAGTCGACGGGGAGAAAAAGCCAGCCGAAGGGGAAACTAGACCGGTCAGTCAGCAGGCATTTTCCAACAGCAACCGCAGGCTAGGGGAGGATTGTGTTATCACCTTCTCCATGCGTCAGGGTGTTTCCAGGGCCATGACAGAGAGTTGTCGATGGCCCCTATTGAGATCTTGGGGTCTGAAGCGCTCCCCGACGGCGTGGACGCTTCCATAGGCTGCTGTGTCCTATATGGATAGGAAGCGCGTGTTGGCTGCGCCTCTCTTTGCGAAAGATCGACCGGCCTAGGACCCTGCTCATCGCTTTGAGACCCCTCCATGTTAAGTCGGACCGGCTCCGATACTATTGACACATCTTGTGTTTCCCAATCTACCTTGATCATCCAATTGTCCAGGCCTCTATCTGTATTGCGCATGATATAATCCAAAATTACCAGCTTTTCCAGTTCCTCTCTGAATTTTTGCTTTAACGACGGTGTCCACATGAAGTTGTCTGGTCCAGGGGTGAGTGACTGGGGACTGTCTTGCCCATCGTCGCTCTCAGCGTCGTCCGCAGGAGTGCTTGACGGCCGGCAGCTATCCGCCCAACGCTTCTTCTTCTTCCTGTGGGTTTCATTTGTCCTGAAGCCCGAGAGATACTGGTCTGGCCAGGGGTGCTCCCGGAGGAAGAGATTGGCATCCTTGAACCCTTTAAGGAAAACCTGGAAACTGCCCGGTTTCGAAGGCAGAGGCTTCTTATTTCTCGAGAAGTTATAGCGGTCCCAGAAGGGGTAGTGGAATGACTTGGAGGAGAGGTTGACTACATCTGTATAGGGAACCATGTGCGTCCTAAGTTGAGCGTCGAGGACATAGGCAGCGGCTTCACTGACGTATGACAGGTTGGGAATGAGGCTAGGTAGAGTCGGTCAGTAACTGGAACGAACGACGAAAGCCAAGCAAAAGAATTAGGGTCGCTGAACTTACCATGCTCGACCAAAACAGCAGGGAAACAAGTTGCGATGAATCCACTTGTTCCACTTGGGATTTCCAGCCGCGTAAGGCTCTTCGTCCTTCGGCTTGAAAACGCCGACAACCTTGCCCTCAAGATTTCTCGCAAAGTAGCTGCCCGAGCTGCCTTGTGATATCATGCGCGGGTGCATCCCCTGCTCAATGGCTATCCTGACGCTGTTGACAATGGTATCGAATTCGGCCGCGGTCATGTATCCGGGTTCGGGCCGGGCGAGCATCTCAGCGGTGACCGGGCGAACGCCCTCCGGGGCCTGGAAGACCGAGTGGTGTATTTCAAGCCGCTCATCCTCCTCCTCCGTCTTCTTATGGCGCCCTCGTTTGAATTTGCTTGCGATCTCGTCGGCCCACCGCTCCAGGCGGGCATTGATGGCCTTGAGGTCGACGCCGGAATTGCTGCGCATCCGTCGGCGGTGCCTGCCGCGCGCGGGCCCTCCTGTCTGTTTAGGGCTTGTCATTCCGGAGTGTGGCCGCGGCTGTGATACGGGCGCATATCGAGGTGCCGCAGCCGGCTGTAAGGAAGCGTAGCTGTATGCGAGGGCGTCATCGTCCGAGTCGTCGCTGAGTTGTTCAGCTTGCGCAAGGCGCTCGTAGCCCGTCGTGGGGGGCCTGCTACGCGGCATGATGACGGCGCAACCGCTGAGTTCGAGTCCCGGACTGCTTCGTAAAAGAGATAATCGATTTGTTGAGTGAGCGGCGGTTGGGTTTTATGCCATCGTTGCGGAAACGCGTAAAGCTGAAGGCAGAAAAGGGGGCTTCGGTAGCTTGATTCGAACACGACGACAAAAAGAGAAGGCTAAAACGATGCTAATTAATACAGACAATTACTGTGTAGCGCGAGCGAAACAGAGACAGCGTACTAATGGTAAGGGTCGTGTTGTGTCGCGGTCTGGGTCTAGTCGGTGATTCAAAGACCCCAAAAGATGCCAACTCTGAGCCTCCAGGCACGGATTGCTTGTCGTGGTCTCTAATGACGGCACTGGCGTGGAAAGTGGAAAGGAGCCCAGGGGGGTGGGCCTAGACCGGAGAGCGCCCGGCCACTGCCAAGCCTCAGCACAGGTCAGGGAGGTTCCCTGCAGCCCACGCTGTCTCATCAGGCTCTCAGCTCTTAAAGTTGGTGTGGCTTCTCGATTAAGTCAAACTACGGAGTAACTTCTTCACAAATTCAACGACATCTAACGGTAACCTAGAGAGTTCTCTTCTCGCACCATGCCCGCCTCGTCCGGAATCCGGAGGCCGGAGCCGCCAGCCAACTCACAGCATCCAGTTGTCGTTGTTTGCAGACACTACCCCGGGTCACAGAGTTGCACGGCACCAGAAAAGATGCAGCAAGTGCAGCCAAATGCTCAGGGCATCCAATAGGAATGGCGAAATCCATCTGCAGGCTCCCTGGTCAAGGGTTCAGAAAGATGTGAGGCGGCATGTGCTGGCTGCCTTCCTTTCGCTGGTTTCCAGCCTAGAAGCGGCCATTCTATTGCGAATTGTCGAGGTGCATCTGAGGAAAAGTGCTCTTAGTGGATGGTAGGCAGGGGGAGGGAAAGGCTGTCCAGCCGTAAGCCAGACACACAAACGTCCTAAGGCAACCCATCTGCTCAAACTTCACCTCCTCCCTCGCACCTCACCGAACCCACGAGATATGATCAAATAAACTACCACGTCAAGAAAGTCCTTGTCGACCGCGCGTAGTGAGCTGCCTTCAGATGCTGCTAGGCTGCTGAGCTGCAACTATTCACGGCCTCTGTCACTCTCTTTCTCTCAATCATCCTCAGCGTCTCAAAGCCACACCACACCACGCACACCGCAACGTCCACCCACCCAAACAGACAATGCCAAACCGCCAGTATTACTGTTGGAAACTCTGCCTGAAATTTCATTGCGGCTGCACATCTTACACCTCAACCCAGCATGTCTGTAACTCCAACCGCGGCGTCCAGTGGTATGTATCTTGTCGTTTCTCTAGACATCTCAGACCGCTCTTCACCTGATATCACATCACATCCCCCACCACCGTCCCAGAAAGTCATCCCCCCCTCGCGACCAAATTTCCATGCATGGCAAAAGGTAGCTAGCTCACCACCGCAAAGCCACAAATGGATGATCACGCGGACCACCGATAAAGACTGTGACAACCACCGCATCGTCGGTCTCCACGACCCCGTAGAGCCGCAGGCCAAGACAAGCAGGGAAAACCAGCAGGGAGAGGCAGAGCAACCATGCCAGGTTCAGGATGAGGGCGGCTATCTGGTCAGCTCGGGGTCCTGGGAGCAAGGTCCAAGGAGGAGGGCCGCGGCATGACGGAATCGGAACTCTTAATTCTCTAATTCGAAGGTCATGACTCGTGAACTATGATAACTGGTGACTCTCTTCTCCCCTCGATACGGACGATATCAGCAGTGATGTCTTGCGAGATATATCTCAAGTTTTGTGGCTTATGCCAGCGGCGTTGATTCGGATATTTTGGTCTGTCAGCAAGGCAGCATAGGACCCGGTGTTACGCAAGGCTTTCGTTTCAAGCGATATGATGGAATGGATGCCAACAAGTTTCTTCCTTTGTAATGATATTAATTCCGACCCATTTGTCTGTATGGTCGTTGGGCATTATAATTACGCTAGCTCATTTATCGTCAACCCAAACTTGTTGGCCCTCGTAGCTCAACCATTCCCCATTACCCCCCTCCCGAAATCCGATGCATGCAACACAATGCCAAAATGCCAATGCCCGAACCATACCATCGAAAACATTGCCTCTGTGTCATGGACACATCCCAACTCCCCATCCGTCAAGGTTACACACCTCAAGGGAACGCTTCAGTAACGGCAGTTGAGACGCGTAATGAACGCACGCTAAAACCAATCCTCTTCCCAGGGTATATTGAACGCATCCAGACGGTATCATCCTCCCGATCGAAGCGGCCGGAAGGGAACAAGGAAAGAAACCAAAGACGCATGCCTGCCATGACACAAAACCCCCATCGGGTTCTAGCTCGACGAAACCCATATAAGTACTCATGCCTCCATCACCTCTGACGTGAGCGATGTCTTCAGGCCCTCCGTGGTGTAGATAGGTATCCGCCATCCCATCCATTGCGGTAGAGCGATTCCTTTCTCCTTGCGGCCCGGCGTTCCCTCTCTAACCTCGCCTTGACCTCCTTTTTGTCCTCGATCAGCTCTTGGCTCATTGCCTTCTGTATTTCGGCCAGAATCCTTTTATAGGTTTCCGTTGCGGTGGGCGTTTGTTGGCTCTCTTGATGCCCACAGCCCCTCGTGTCCCGCTTGGAGAAACATACTTGGCACTTCTCCTCTGCCTTAGAGGCGCCCGGCCCGGTTCGGCATACCCACCAACCCCCGCTCTTCCGCCAGCTTGAATACGGCCAGCCAGGGTTGCTTTCATGCCAAGCTTTCCGAAGTTGCTTCGGCTGCGGCGGAGGGTTGGTTCTCCGTTCAGCATCCGCTCTCATCTGCTCTTCCAGATCATGAATGATATTCAGGAACTTGTTGAACCGCTGTTTCGGTTCCTCGGCGGAAATTTGGACGATTGCTGCTAAGTCTACGGCTTCAAACCAAGCCGGAATGGTTACGGCATCCGTGCTAACCTGGAACTGGCGAGCGCCTTGGTTGGGCTCAGGGTACGGGATATGGCCCCAGCCTGTGAGCCTCGTGACTCTGTGAAACTCGGTCTCTTTGGCCTCTTCTACCCGCTTCACCGCCTTGAGTTCCTCTTCCACTTCGTTCTCGTGATACTCTAGCCTGAACCCCTCCTCGATGAATTTGTAGAGGTTTCTCACTTTCTCCCGCCAAGTAGCATGATTGCTGGCAATCTCTTCGTCCAATCTCTTCTGGGTGTCGAAAAGGACCTTGAGGCAGGGATGCGCGGTGTCGATCGTATGGCCTTTCCCAACTTGCCGCCTGATACCCATTCGCATCTTTATGATTGCTTGCTCAATATCCTGCTTCGTGGCGAACTTGTCGGAAGCATCTTTCTTGAGGGATGAGAGCTGTCTCCGTTCCTCTTCAACATGCGCGTCAAATGGCTTCCAGAGCGCAGAGTGCTTTTTCACGAGAGCCTGCGTGACAGAGATGTTGATTAGAGAGCCGGCCGTGGCCCGTGGATCCTCAGGGAAAACTCTCCTGTATGCAGCGTGCTCCGCTGCGAGGTTGCGAGGCGGCCAGTTGAAGACACCACTGTCTATAGTTGCTTGTAGCTTGATTCGAGCGCTTTCGGCATACGCTGTCAGGAACTCCTCCCTAGAAAGACCCCTGGGGTAGGTAGAGTAGGGGTTGCTTGTATTCTCGGTCTTGACGCAATGGGCATTCGTTTCTGCTGTGATAATTGGAACCAGGACAACCGTCGGAATCGCGCTACCTGGCAGATCGCCTCGAATGCCATCACTGGCAGAAATAGCACTTTGATTTGTGGTGCCGTTGCTAGTATACATTTGACCCAAATTGTCGGGAGTCGTCGTGCTGAGAGAAGGCGGGAGTGGCCTGGCTGCCTTGGGCTGGAGAAACGATGGAGGTGTGAGAACGCAAGCGCTGTCGCGAAGCGACCTTTTGGACTTGACAACCCCCCGACCTGTCGAAGTCGGGTAGGCATTGTTGTAACGTCGACCTGAACCAATTCCTACCGGACTAGTCACTGGAAGAATCTGGGTAGGTTTGTGTATTCCGCGTTCCGGACGAGCGCGATCCAATTGGGCGATTCCTCCTGTGTCCTCAGAGGAGTGCTTGGTCCAGGCCGGGCTCTGGCCGCGAAACTGGGTGACGAACTCAACCGTCGGCGCATCCGCTCGAGCTGGGGCGGCTAGCACCGTCACGCAAGGCAGAGCCATCGTGAAGGCTGTGTGCGAGCGAAAATACCGACGCCTCTCTTCTGTTGCTGTTTCTGTCGGAATAGCCGATGTCGTAACAGCAAACGGGAGCCTTTAGGACTGTCTGGGCAAGGCGAGGAAGAAGGTTCAGGTGTGGGCGAATTGGCAGGCGGCGAAGCGCAGAGGATGAATTGACGAGTTTGTTTCCGCGCGAGAGGTGAGGTAGCAGGGTTCCGAACTCACGTCCGCGGGGCCATTACACTCAATAGGAAGTGCATAGATGGGCGAGTACAATGGAACCGCGGTGGCGGGTACAGAGTGATCGAGAGAGTTGTAAACGCGAGGGCGGCGGGGAGGGAGTTTCCCATCCCCAGCGCCGCCTCAGAATCGTCGTGTCGAACACATTTCTAGTCGGTGACGTTTCAACGAGGGAGAAATGCGGTGACCGAGGACACGAGCAGCAGATCAACCGGCGAGGAAGGTGCGGTTCAAATCTCTAGAGTGTGCCGACCGAACGCTTCCAGGTGGAAAACAACGGCCTTGCGGTGCGGTCACATCCACTTGTCAAAACTTGGGATTAAAACGGGAAGGAGCGTCATGACCAGCTGGTCCAGCTCGTCCAGCTCATCGTCCACAACTCAAATGACACACCCCGAGGACTTCCTCAGCACGGTCTAGCACGGTCTGACAACTGAATGGCCTGCTACGTAGTAGGGGCATATGCAATTTACGAAAGCACGGGACCGACTTCGAAGGCATCGCCCTCGCGGACGGCTTGCTCCAGCTCCGCGATGAGATTCGCCTTTTGCCGCTTCCTCTTCTCAACCTCGTAACTGGCGAATCTTCCCCGTGCGCCAAATTTGAGTTTCGTGATCATTTCCATCGCTTGGCCTTTTGTGATTTCGTCAGCCTTGAGCGGTTCTCTATCCCTGGTCATTATTTTGTTCAAGAATTTGAGCTGCCCTTTTGTAGGCTCTTTTTGCCGCCATGGTGCCCCTCTGAGGATGAAGGTAAACGGGAACAGATCCACTGCACTGCTTGCGTAGTTGTCGCACCCATGTACCGCGTCGGCGAATGTCGCGGCGCTCAGGAGCTTTCGTGGATTCATCCAGGGCACCCGCCTACCAACTCCTTGTGGCAACGCCCGTATTTCCCACGCTTCAAACATGGGCGAGCTGGAGTCTTTTGGCACAACCTGTTCGAGTCGGAGAAATGTTCCATCTGGCCCACAGAGCACATATCGGTCCTCGCCAACCCAGGTCCACGCATTCTGGCTGATGGCGCGGATGTGTTCCTCCCCTGAAGTATCAGCGATCAGATCGAACACGGAGTCGTAGTCGGTGAAGGTAACATTATGGCTACGACCGATGGCACTCGGATCGTCAATCCTCTGCTGGACTTGGTCCGACCTTTCTTTTTCGGCCTCTTTTCTGTCTCGCAGCTTCTCCATGTCGGTGACACTGGCACCACTCACCAACTCGCTAGGGTCGAGCCCGAAAAGCGTCGGGGTTGTGACTATTCCAGTCTTCAGGGTCGATACCATGTCAATGATGTGGCAATTCTCTTTTCCGGGGCACAGCCTCATGCCACGGCCGATCATCTGGATGAGAAGACTGCGAGAGCGCGTTGGCCTTGCGAGCAGAATACAGTCGATATTTGGGATGTCTGTACCTTCGGTAAATACGCCGCAGTTGACCAGCGCAGGGAACTCCCCTTTCTTGAAACCTTCCAGACGCTCGGCTCTCTCTCGCGTCGGCGTATCGCCCGTCACGAACCTCGCATCAACTCCATGGTGGCGAAATCTTTGGGTCAGGGACGTTACGTGGGCAAGATCAACACAGAAGACCAATGTTGACTTCCTCCCGGTGGCCTTGGCAAACCACGACTTGATAGTAACGTCATTTATATCATCATTGTTGACGGCACGGGAGAGGGAGGCGGTGTCGAAATCGCCACTCCCTCCTCGCCCCAGCCTCTTCACACCTGACAGGTCCGCCGTGGACTCGACGGTGGTAAAGACGATATCAGATAGCCATTTGTCACCAATCATATCGATATAGTCTTTGTGGTAGACTATCTCATCAATGGCCGCACCCAGTCTGAGACCATCGGTGCGCGAGAAGGTAGCTGATACGCCGACTAAGTGGGGAGAATCGGATCGTTTCGTCCCCAGGCCCATGTGTTTGAGCACCTTCAGATAGTTGGGGGCCACAATGTGATGTGCCTCGTCAACAAGGATGAGTTTGAACCTGCTGGGGTCAAACTTCAGAAGGCGGTCCTTGGATGTGATGCTTTGCAGGCTGGCAACAGTGATGTCGGCGGTGCCTGAGGCTGTGAGCTTTCCCAGCTCAAGTTCAATCGTCTTGCCCGGATATGCATTGACACAGTGTTTAGCGGCTTGTTCAACGAGCTCCCTTCTGTGGGCTAAAATGAGGGTCTGGGTTGCCGTGTCGGATAAGGGCTTGACGCGGTCAATGAGTTGTGTGAATATCACGGTCTTCCCGCTACCCGTGGCTAGAGAGATGCCGAGTCGCTTGTGGCCATTCTCTAGTGAAGCCAAGACTGACTGTATACATTCTTCCTGGTATTCGCGGAGTTGAAAATTAAGTAGTGGGTCGGGGGCACTTTGCTTTGCGGAACGCGTCGTTGATATTGAAAACGGCCTTCGATGCAAGGGCACAAGGACCGAGTTGAGAGAGGCTGGTAGTATTGTAATTTCCGAGAATCGGCTTATAATGAGCCGATTCATCTTGGCTTTAGATGCCAGCTGGCGAAATTTGTACTTTTTTTTGAGAAATAATCATCAATGGTGGTTGGAAACTGAACTAGCGACCTTTTCTTGACTGAGTGAAGGTTCGGGAACGAGCGGACAAAGATGCGATGTCGTTCAGACGTACCCCTGTCGCGCGTTCTGCTGACAGGGGTGATGCATGTCTCCATGTGGCAGCCCCACTCTTTTTGCATCCATCAAAGTGCCGCCTCGCTACATAGTAACGCTGCCTAATTTTCTATGCGCGCCCGGGATACATTCGCTGAATTCGAACTGGAGGGACCAGAAACCCGAAGCGTGACCGGCCACCTGGGCCCCAGTTCGTATTCACCTACCAATCAATCATCCTCTGAGTGAACGCTGCAGTTTCCCCACACTGCGAGGTAAAAGTGGAAAGTCCAGCCTGACATGTTCTCTCAACGGTAGCTCCGCCACCAATCACATCTGTTTTTGGTGCTACCGCCCAACCATGACCATGGACTTAGACAATCCGTCAAGTAGTCCTGGGCCAGATGATGACGTGCCGTCTTCGAGCATCGTGAAGGCCGAGTCGTCCGAAGATGAGTTTCGCATCGACGACATTGACATCAAGCTTCCCGCCAGACGGCACAGCGTCTCCTCCGCCGGAAGCGAGTACAATCCCTCGTCGGCGGACGAACACAGTGCCGCCGGAGATGGCATAGGAGCCCAAGCAGAGCCCGAAAGGGAATTCGATAAGCCTCCGCGGTCGCTGTTGAAGCGCGTGTTGTCATCTCCCCAAGAGGAAGAGGAACGCCCATTCAAGCGCAGCCGGGCAAATTTCAACCATGAATACCTCGACCTTCTGAACGACGACATTCGGGATACCACCGACCAGTTTGTGCCCGGCGATAGCACAGAGCTTTTTCCTTCACAGGTTGGCATTACCTACTGGACCACTGCGGAAAAGGAGGTGTTTTACGAAGCACTGTCGCGGCTCGGCCCTGATAAAGCGGCGGATATTGCCGCTAGAATTAGGACGAAGGGCGAGTTGGAGGTGGCACAATACCTCCATCTTCTCGAGAGGACGGCGAAAGCACGAAAACAGGGCCGTGAGCTGCAACACACCGTTCCGACAGAAATACCTGCTGCCATAGAACTGAGCCAGGCATGCTGCAGCGCCCTCGAGGAAGCAGCGGATGGAATCTCTGTCCGACAGGATGCCTACGAAGAGCTGGAGGAGAAACGGCAATGGGGCACAGACCATTGGCTCATCACGCGGTCCAACAGAAGGGAGATTGAGAAGGCTGCACCCCCGGAACTTAATTCTGTCAAGCTCTTCAGAACGAAAGCGTGGCTGGACTTGTCCGAACGTGTGTTCATGAATGCCGCGTTTTCTGAGTATAACTGGGCGAGCGTTTCAGAGGAGCGCCCCTCAATCAGGGCAACTGCGCTGGAGGACTTTTACTCGCTGACGGCATCGGTGACAAGAAGGATTGTCGCTGCTACAATTTATGTCAGTGAGTCGAGCCACACTGCTCGCGCTAAAGATCTTGTCGATGCCGGACTCAAGCGTGAGGTACGACGGCAGGATGTTGAAGCCGCGGTGCTCTCCCTCGGATTCCCAACCAACAGTCAGAAGTTTTGGGCAGGGTGCCCTAGGCGTTTGAGGCTGGAAATATATGACGACGAGGGCTCTGGCAATGGCGTTGACGAGGAAGAACCCGAAATATTGTCGTACAGCGACGTCGAAGAAGCACTCGGTGGCCTGGGTGATGATCGAACGTCGTCAAGGCGACGAGAGGCCGACTCTTCCGACGACGAGAGCGACATGGCCTCGTTATCTGACACGCCATCAATTGACGAAGTTAACGTCAAAGAGGAGGCTGCACCTCCGAGCCAGGAAGACGAAGATGGACATGAACCAATTCCCGGTGTTGACGAAGAAGAGGTCTTAAGGGAGGCAAAGGAACTGTTGAAGTTCTCGGCGCTCGACTACCCAACAACGACCAGAGCAACGCGGACGCTGAAGGCCCGGATCCGGATAGCGCACGCTCAAGAAGCATATGCTAATGCTGCGGACTCCCGGGCATCATATAACGAAGAAAAACGCTTGTGGGCCATGCTGGGCAGAACGCCTCCGGAGAACTTGGTCAAGCCGGAGCAGCTCGAGGCCCGACCAGCCGGGTTTAGTCACCCTGTTGATGAATTGATTTACACGCGAACAACAGGGGGTGGAGGGTGGAGGGATGGCCTGGAATTTGTTGCTTCAAAGTGGGAGCTCGATGCGCAAGAGTTATTGAGGGAGCGTGAGGCGGATGCATAGATGATACCCAGTTCAAGTTCCCAGTTCAAGTTTCGTAGGAATACCTACCTAGATAAACCGTATATATATGTCCAAATACACAAGGTGTGCACATTCAGCCCGTTATGTGCCTTGCCTAGGTAATCCAAGATAGACAGAAAAGGGAAGGAGCGCTGGGCGGGAGATGTAGCCCTTCCCCGATCCCCGTCAAGAGACACAATGGTGGAAAACAACTAGCATTATTCGCCGGCATGTAATCCTAGGTAATTCACGGCATCATGCCATGCAATCCAACAACTCTACAGCCCACTCCCAAATATCTCATCCTTCCTCGTCCTCCTCTCCCACAGCACCTCCCCATCATTCTTCCGCTTAAAGTACAGTATCCGATGCTGCGGGATGAACTCCTCATCTGTCTGCTCGCTCTTCCAAGCATCAAGCGCCTTCTCTCGTGCGCCGACAAACCGATCCTCATACCCAACCAAAAACTCACTGCTCTCAATTTCCGGATCCCAGCGGATGCGATTAATCACATCCGCCGCTGTCCGGAACTTCTTTCCCGTCTCGAGTTTATACGCCTCCTCCTGCTTGTTCTCCTTCTCCTTGCGCAGCTGCTTCTTGCTCTTCTTCTTTGTTGCTGCGTCACCACTAATGTCTAGGTCTTCAAGCCCACTGCCCAGGCCGTCGGCGTCGTCTTCGTCCTCGTCGTCGTCGTCTTCGTCTTCCTCGTCGTCGCCGGCGGTGTACTCGCCCCACTCCCGGTCGTCGATCTCGAGGATGTCCCCCCCTCCTAGATGGCTGCGGTTCGCAATCTCGGCGGCGAGCCAGCAGCTGCGGGAGTCGAAATACTTCTCGTCTCCGCGGATTAGCTCTTCGAACCGGCGGAGAGCGGTACGCATCCCCCCTAGGGCGGTCTTGAGGTCGTCTTTGCTCATGTCGGGGTTGAGTTTCTCCAAGCCGATGAGGTAGCAGCCGCGGTAGTCGCGGGGTTCTTCTCCTTGTCCTTCGTCCTCTGAGGACGGAGTGGGGTTGGAGGCGGGGGAGGTATCGGTGACGACGAAGCGTGCAGGCCACATTCGTGCGTGTAGGCCTGTGGCTCGCCGGTGAAGGTCGACAAGGAGGAGGACGCATCGGCTTTCGAGCCAGCCGATGAAGCGACGCCCACGAGAGGGGGAGATCCCCCAGTATTGGACATCGAGGCGGACGTAGGTGGTGTAGGAGGTGAGGAAAGTTGTTGCTCCGCTGGGGCGGAGGAGATCCGTCCAGGAAGTTAGCGTGTGTGCCTTGAGGTGGGTGCTGGCAAGGGAGAATTCGGCGACAATGGCACGGGTTGAGGGCATCGAGGCGGCATGGCTGGTGTTGAGGGCTGGGGGGAAGTAGCCGAGAATAGCGAGCGGCTCGCGGGATGTGCGGGTGTATGGGAGACGTTGTTTATGGAAAAGGGGGTCGAAAACGAGATGGGTTGCCCAGGGGAAGGTTGAATAGTGTGAGAAGAAGGTGGTCAGAAGGTCAGGGAGAGAAACTGAGTGGGGGAGGAGTTTTACAACTCGAGCAAGGAGCAGAGAGATCTGGATGCTGCCGAGGAAGCCGAAGCGGGCTGAGTAGATTCCCCGTGTGCGGGCCCAGGTTTTGATAAACCTGTGGGCAAGACGGAAGGTTGTGAGATCGGGGATCGAGCGGCGGAGGTAGTCCATGTCGCGAAGGGCCTTGAGCTTAGACAGCGTCGGTGCGGAGAGGGACCACACTGGATTCGAGGGCGGTATGCGAAGTACCTGGGGGTACTGCTCCGCGATGGAGGTTGCGGGACAGTATTGCAAGTCCATCTTGATACCTCCAACCTCCAACTCTAGCATGGTGCCGGTATTGGCCTTGACGCGCCGAAGAATCCTCACATCCTGTGCGGCGGCCTTTCGGAGGCGTCGGGTCGCAAGGGCGAAAAAGGTGCTGGTGCTGAATGGGCCGATACAGAGTACGTCAATATCTGATGCTGACGTCCAAACACCAAGGGCGTATGACCCAACGGGAACAACAACGACCGTGGGCTGTAACCTGCTCGCTGCCCCTGAGACATCAGCTGGCACGGCAGGAGTCTCAAGAAGGATGCTCTTCAAGAGGTTCAATGCAGCCCTCCTCTGTGCGCCCTCCTTCTCGGTGGGAAACACCCCCAGCTCAGCCAACGCCTCATGCACACTCTCGGGCGCCGACAATGCTGCAGGCGCCTCCGTAAGTTCAACAGGGACCACCAGACTACTAATCTCATCTGAAATTTTGGTCTTCCCAAGCACACCTTGTCCATCTCCAACTTCCAACATACACCGCACCCCCCAGTGATCGCTCGCATAGCTTTCTTCCTCGGCCTGGCCAGCCCGCCCCTTGCCGAGTCCAAACCTGTTGAACTCAGCAATCTTGAAACTCCCCTCTCCGCGCACGAGAATCCGATCGTACCGCTGCGGACGCATCCCATAGCCGCTGCCAACAATAGCAGCCGCCACCTCGTTCACAACGGGGTCGTACGTCGCGCCTTGCTCGCCCTCGAGCAAATCGTCGCTTTCATCCTCATCGCCATCACCACAATCCTTCATAACCACCCATGCGTCCTCGAGCTTCGCTTCCGCTAGCAACCCATCAATGGAAGCCAGGTGGCTTACTGATAGTTTCGAGACAGCGTTCTTCTTGAGCGCCGCGTCGATGGTGTAGGATGATGTGGAGATGTTGAAGTCGCCTGCGAGCACCCACGGGTTATGGGGGTAGGTTTCAGTGAGGTAGCGCAGAATGCGCTGGACGTCGGTTTTCTTCGCTGTGACCGAGCCGTCGGTCAGGCCGCAGGTGAGGTGGATTGCGGCGAGGATAAGGGGGATTTGGGGTCCCTCGGGGGGAGTGGAAGGGGGAAGGGATGGAAGGCGTGCTACCAGGGCGCCCTTGTGCTTGCGGCTGAAGGAGACGTATTCCCAGTCGAAGGCAAATCGGCTGAGCACCACGATGTTGAGCAGGCTTGGGAGGGGGTCGACGTCCGGCTGGGTTGGTGGGCCGTGGGAGGTGAAGGGGAAGCGATCGCGAACCGCAGGGGATTCGAGAAGATAGCTGAGGAAGCTGTCGGTCACTTCTTGAAGGACGAGGATGTCTGCTGTGGCGTCCTCGGCGAGGATGTTCCGCAACAGGAGTGGGTAGCGTGCCGAGGATGGCGGGTGCTCGAACTCGGCAAGGACGTTGTAGCTTGCGATGGAGAGGGTTCCCGATGGGATCTCCTCCTCCGATGAATAATCGTCAGCAGCCGGGAAGGGGAGCCACTGGTCTCTCTCGTCGTCAAAGCAATATGATGCCTCTTGCGTCTGGGGACTGTCTTTCTCCACTGCAGCATCGCTGTCCTCATCCCCTTCCGTCACCAACCGGCGGTGATGCTGTCCTTCGTAAAACGCAAGCGGCCTCTCCGGGCGCGAGAGCTCCGCAGGACGACCCTCCCGGGAAAGACTGATAGTCCCCCAGATCTTCATCTGGCTTGTCGCGGTGCCATCAAGCTGCACCCGCTCCCTGACCAGAAGATAAAGCGTTTCCACCTCCCATTCGAGCGCAGGCAAAAGCCCGACCTTGTCGACGAGGAACTTGTGCGGCGACCCGTTGACGTCGTCGCTCTGCCCCACCGTCATGTGCATCCGGTACTGCTGTCCCGAGGAACGGGCCTGTCCCAGCGCGCCGAGGATGTCGTCACGGAGAGTCTTCAAGCGTGCGGATGTCTCCGCAGAACTGTCGTGCAAGAAAATGGTGTTGTCATGCTTGTGCGGGAACACATCAACACAACCGAGGGACATGTGGAGCGGGTCTTGGATACCGGAATGGGAGAGAGCGTCCTGGATGCGCTGGGCTGCGGAGGGAAGTAGGTCAGGACGCACGAAGGGGTAGATCATGTTGATGTGAGGCGGCCATTTCTCGTAGGCTTTGTCGTAGAGCGCGCGGAGCCGGTCGACTGATGGCCAGAGGCGCCGCGGGGGGATGATGCAGAGTGCTGTGTCGTGGGATGTGGTGGGTATGGAGCTCTCTGGAGGGGAGGGGGATGAAGTCTCGGGAGTCGCCATGGCTTGTGATGGTTGGTGTTGCTTTGCTGGGAAAGGGGTGTAAGTGGCAGCCGGCGTCTTGGCGGCCTGGAGAGTGGAGTATGGGGTACGTCAATTGGTGAGCCCCGAAATAAATGAATGCAATGAGTTTCAATATAGATATGAAATTTGAAGCGGAGAGATGGGAATTTCACCTTTTTATTGACACTCTCAATTGATCTTGTCAGGGGTAATCGCGGGGGTGAGAGTGAGGCTGAGGCTGAGTCTTCGGCAAGCCAGCATGCCAAGCCTCTCTTCATTTGGGGTTCAATCCGGGGTGACTCACTGCGCGACTGGTTAGCCCAGAGTCGTGTTTAGTGCGGATTCATTATGCGGTTGGCTTTGACTTCAGTGCCACGGTTTGATGCTGGTGACGAGTGACACTTGTGTTCTGTCTGTGCTTCTGCACTTGTAACGGCCCAGCCGCCATGCGAGTAGCACTGTATCAGTCAAAAAGGGGCGGTAAACATGTCAAGCTAACCGCCCATAAGTGAGAGGCCTCTGAATTTGACAGACAATTATCCAAAAACACAGCCAAAAAAAAACTCCATCGCTATGGTTATTACATTAAACCCCGCCCAGACATAATAAATAACGGCGTGAAATCAATACCCGTACTCGGGACCCCAATCAATGGCTGGGAGCTCCCTCCCTCGCCCTTCCATGATAGCCTCAAGCTTGTCCTCGTTGGTCACCCATCCGTGACGTTTCTGCGCAATCGCTGTTGAGTGTTAGTACTCGCCTCAGGGCAAGCCGAGGAAGAACATACCATATCTGATGGGATCCTTCCATTCCTTCCACCATGTCTCCTCGCTCTGGATCACACAGCGCCTTCCCGGCTCGCCTGGTTTGTTTGTCGCAAATGGCCACACAGCCTTGACTACCTCATATTTACGCTTACCCGAGAACAACGTCGTCACGCTCGTAAAAAACTTGTTGACCTTGTCTGGGTTAGAAACGACAACCTTGGCGTGTGTGATGGGAAAGGATATCGTCACGAGGCCCTTGTAGCCGATCGCAGCAATCATGCTCCGGATTTGGCCCTCCAGCCAGTTGATATCGAGATTCGCTACAACACGCTCCAAGCTGAAACTCTTCACGGCGCTGGGGTCGTCGATATAGCGGCGAACCCATTCCTCAACCGAATTTGCCTCAGGCTCGACACCGGGCTTGACACCCCCTCGGAAGGCGAGTTCACCATCGCCCACGCAACGGATATAATCCATGCGTAGGCGTGCATCGTCGGGCACCAGTAAGCTTATCAGGTTGAGTTTGATGGCAAAATCGACCTTGGAGTTTCGTTTCCCGGTGATGTGGAGCTGGGGCTTCGGTGGCACAGTCGACTGCGCCCTGACGAGATCGACGAGTGCCGAAGCGTTGGCCGATAGGTACGGAGCCGAGGAGCGGATGGTAGTGGAGTCGGGTGTGAGCTCAAATAGTGGCGGCGAGTAGAGCCGGTAGTCGAGCTGCGGAAGGCCCGGATACCGTTGTGGGCCCTTCGGAGCCGGAGCAGCGGCCGGCTCCCGACTGCTGTTTGATGGGCCGGAGTACGGCGGGAGCGCGTGGACCTCCTGTTGGTGAACGTCTGGGTGCGGGCTGCGGGCAGGCTCTCCCAGCTCTTCTTCGGACATGGGCACCGAATTGCTGGCTGAGGGGCTGGAGGGGGCGTACTGCTGAAGGTGTTGGTGTTGGTGTTGCTGTTGCTGTTGGGCCTCATAGTGCAGCAGCACCTGTGCCTTCTCCGCCGCTGATGCTTGGCCCGTTGGATCCATGACTGGTGTGTTGCTGACTGCTTCCTATCTCACCAAGCCTGCCTCTTTGGCCGCTGAGCCAACAATAACCAGGGTCACCTGGCTGGACACAAACAGCAGCGGGGAGTCGCCAAGAAAAAAAACAGAGTTGATGGCATGTACGGGGAAATGCAGTGTTCTCAGAATTCTTAAGGCTCAGGCAGGTATTCTGTGATTGCTAGCTTCCTCACTTGAGGAGAAGACGCGTTGCCAAAAGGCTGACGTTGTGCGCCGAGGCGTGATGGTGTCCATATCAATTGGCAGTGAGGCGCAGCAACTGATCGAGCCGGGGCCTGGATGCCTAGAGCGAGGGTTGACCCAAGCAAATGCTACTCACCAATCGGATTCTGTCTCTGATGCGGTGCATAGCAAGTTCAGCACTCCAACAACACTGAGCGTGTGCATTGAGCGGCCCGGGGTTGAATTGGGCCGTGCTTTGCCCATGGCTGCCCTGCTGGGAGCCTTGAGATGTCGCCCGGGACTGTGAATTGCGACCGGGGATGCCCGTGGAGGCCGCCGATGACGACGACGGCAGATATTATCGATAACCGCCCGGCACACCCCCGCGTATAGCTCAATGCCGGCTTCCGACGCACAATGGTTGACAAGTCCAACAGCGCATCATGAAGCCGAATTGAGATAGCAGAGCTAGAGATACCTGGGTTATAGAGAGCGTGAGGTTTTGGGGCCCAGACTAGTCCGTACCTACTCGGTACCTAAGCGGAGCATCTCCAGCCTCCCGCCTTTGCTCGGCAGCGACGGCTCGCACCCTTTCTGCCCTGCACTCAACTGCACCGCGCCTGCTGCGCTACACTATCCAGCGCTCCACTGCCAGCAACTCGACAGCTCAAATGTCTCACCCAGCCTGGCATCACACACCGCTTCAGGTTAGCCAGCCTCTTTGCTTCGCCAGCATCAGAGCCAAATTCCTCCTTTGATCGCCGTCTTGTGCGAGACGGATAGTCCGTGAGAGTCGGAGATGAGTCGCGGAAAAGGTGGGAGCAGAAACATTATGGTGCTCTCCGCCAATGGACAACATTGCCTGATCGTCCATCTCGTTCGATCTGAGCTCACCCCGTCCCGCATCTGCGTCTTTTTTGTCTGAATGCATCTGACGCGCCTGCTGCCCTTCCCGGTGGCGTGTTCCAGGTTCATCGGCCCTATCAAACGTAGCCGCCGACATGTGGCTGCATCAAGATCCATTGATGCGCTCAACACTTCGTTCGTGCGTGCTCAGCCGCAGTGCGGCTAGCCAGCGCCGAGGGGCGCAAACCCGAATGCCAAGAGACAAGCAAGCATGGGGAATTTCCTCTTCTCCGCGCGACCGTCCGGTCGGGTCACTTGCATCTTCTCTTTTCTATCTTTTGTGTGTGGGCTTTGCCGTGTTTGAAGCTCGAGTGGGCTTCTCGCGATATCTTCCCCCGAGAACCGTAGCCAGGACACCTGGCTGCTGAACCCAACCGTCGCCCTACGGACACGACGACAACCTCGCCAATATGGGTGCTTCAGGCGTTGGGATCCCGCGGGCCTTCAGTTGGTTGCTACCGATCCAGGGTTTTGTTGCCGCCGTCGTTATCTACGCATCCATCTATGTCTTCGGTGTCGGCACCATTCCGTTTATCCTAGCAGTTGTTGCCGTATGTCTTTGCTATCCTCGAGGCTTTACCTTACTCACACGCAGTAGGCTGGTCTCCATTTCATCCTCGGGCTATACCTCTGTTTCACCAACAAGCCGGGCGCGCATCACCTCTACATTATTCCAGTATGGCTGATCGCTTGTGCCGGTGTATGGGCTGGGACTCTCTACTACTTCGCGAGCGCTTTGGATCTTATGATCAAGCTTAAGAGAGAAGATGGCCAGGACAAGCCCTTATGGACAACATGGGTGAAAGTTGGCACCGCGACTGCTGCCGTAAATGTGGTACTGGATTTTGCTATATTGGGAGTATTTATCATGGCGGCGCTGCGACAGACGTCTCGGTCAACTCCGCACATCTCGGCACCCATCTACGCCCCTCCAGTTTGTCTCTCTCTCAGATCTAGTCGCCCAGTTGCTAATACCGAATGTCAAGATCCACTCCCAATCTCAACAACAGCAGTTCGCTGTGTCACCACAGCAATATCAGCAGCACCCGCAGTACCCGCAATACTCGCAACAACAACTACAACAGCAACAGCAGGCATACCAACAACAATTCCCACAGCCGCAACAACAGCCCCAGTACACTCACCAGCAGCAGCAGCATCTTCCACAGCAACAACAAGGCTACATCTCGCCGCTAGCGATCAGTCCGAGCAACGACTTCAAGGCATCCACGCCCCCTACAACTACTGCGTCACCCGTCACCAACCCCGGTTACGACAACCACAACCGGATCGACGTAATCCGCCGTCTTTGCGCTCTCCAGCATCCCGATGGCCACTGGGACTACAGTAACGAGCTAGCAGAGCTTGTCAAGATGTGGGGCGGCCGGGATCTGATGGCTCCGGCTCACGGCGCGACGGCCCTTACCCACGCATGTCTAGCGGATCTCTGCAACTATGTCTGGACGGCACAGCGCGATGGGAGGGAGCACGAATCTCTGAGTGCCGCCGAACTGATCAGCTTGCAATCGGTGAACTGGGATCTGGGGTGGGCTAAAAATGCGATGGATCGAGCAACTGGGTGGATGGGCGGGTATAGGTAGGGCAGAGCGGTTGATAATGGGCTGGTACAACCAGCGGGTAGCTGTCGGAGGAACGAAGGATTTAACGAAAAAGCCATGATGGATTATGACCTTGTTTACGCTCTGAAGGGGCTTTTTGCCCTTTTTTTTTTTTTGGAGGCCAGCGCAGAAAAATACCCTTGTGTGCGACGTGCATTCTTAATGGGCAATGGATGCCAGTAGTTATAGATCAGGCAATTTGGATATAGTGAGGACGGTAATTCATCACAAAAAAGTAATTTCCGTCAATGTATAGGAAGCTCATCTTCTACATGGCGTTGATTGTGCCTTGTTTTCCACTTTGATCAAGACCATCTTAGTTGACCAGGCAGACACCTTCCTTCTTATCACTAGAAAACAGCAATTAGCATGTCCATTCTACTGCAAGTTGAATCGAACAAGTGCGATTCAACAATGTACTCGTTTCCGCAATATTTCCGGTCTTCATCCATGTTGAGGGCATGTCAACACCATATCAACACAATGTTGACACAATGACAAAAGGGGCTTTTCCCGAATTTATCGGTTATTTTCAAGTCTGCTTCGGTGTGCAGCTTGAAACCCAAATCTGTTCGCTTACTTGACGTAGGTTACTCGGAGCGAACATAGCTTGAACTTGGATGCGTTGCAGGTGTTGAACACTATCCCCGCGTTTTGTGTGAACGTCTTACCTGTATCGTGACTCAGGTGTCGTTACTAGAGCGACGGTAAGAAGATGGAATCTCTAGGATGTCCAGTAAGCCTTAAGGCCACAATCATATCACATTCACGCCAGACACATCACAAAGAAGCAGTAGTTGGTCCAACTGACAGGGCCGGGGATTCAAAATTCCAATAATTGAATAGATTTGAAAAAAAAACTAAAAACTGGGTACGCACAAGGCAACGAAAAGCTAGGCCGAAGCCCCTTTTATTTCAAGCAGGGAGACCAACCGGAGGTATGCCCCTACCACCCACGGGACGCCCGACGTCCCCGTGGAAACCTAGGGTCGGCGACAACCCCCGGCGGCCCCCCTTTACGCCTGAAAAAACCCCCGCTCTCGGCGAGACTCCAACGCCCGACACCCCCAAATGCAACCGGCACCAGCAACGCACCCGGTGAGCCCTGCAACCAGCCCCACCCCGCTCTCCCCGCTGCGCTCAAAGGCGCTCGCAGGTTGGGCGGGTGCGGTCCAACGCTCCCAGGTGGTGCCGGACCACTTGCTCGTGGGCGAACTCCGTGGCGATTTCCTTGATAATGTTAGTATAATGGCAAGATAAGATGAAAAGAACGGAAGTAGGGTTTGTGAAGACATACCTTCGGAGCGCGTGCCATGGTTCCCACAACCTCCTTGAACCTGGTAAACCAGGCCGCCGCCTGCCAACGTGTGATGTCGGCTTGGTCCCTGAAGCGGAGCGTGAAGCTCATCCGCTCCAGGCCGCGGAGCTTCATCAGCTTTTCCGCGTTGATGACCTTGAAAAGATCAATGTTCTCGTCGCGAGTGGCGGCGGAAGCGAGGCGGCGGGTGGCGATGGACCTGGTCACTCGGCGGTGGAGGTTCGAGTCCTCGATCACGACCTCGAGCGTTTTGAGTTGCTTGAGTTCAACCATCCAATCCAGGGCGTCCTCTTGTCCAATCTCCTGGTGCTCTCCAGTCCAGATCCCTATGCATACCTGGTTAGAGTCGAGATGATAAAAAGCAAAAGTCATGACTTACAGGAAACATGCTGCACATTGACTGGGAGCAGTGGGTGGCCAAGGAGGATTCTCGAGGGCCTTTGAACCAAGCGGTAACCACCTACGCCTGGTTTGCGATTGACAAGTTGACCGTGAATGTTGTCGAACATGGCGTTTCTGCGGTAACTGGTATAGTGCGAAGGGTCGATGCGGTACGTGGCGAAAAGATGCACCACAGTATGAGAGAATATCTCTGACAAAACCTCTGAAATATATGTTAGTAACTCTGAAATAGCCTTCCAATAGCACAGGCTAAATCAGAGTATAATCCCAGTTGCGGCCAGGCCTACAATTTGAAGAGAAATGCACTCACCCTTTCGAATCGACCCGCTGATGTGGACCAAATCCACAATTGACTTCAGCTCCTTCACCAACGCAATGTCTTGGAGCTTGTTATGGTACGCTCCCGACTGGTTCTGGATGAGGAACTCGTCCTCGACGTTACAGGCCATCTTGTAAATTTTTTGCCTGACTTCCATCGGAAGTCGGCCCAAGTACCCCAGGCCGCTGCGTGAACTCATCTATTTGAAGTCAGTCACCAGGTTACCCATAATAAGTGTCATGAATTATCAAAAAACTTACAAGGACGCTCTGTTGGCGGAGCGGGAGGGGGGCCAGTTGGCGGAGAGCCAGCGCCTGCTGGTCTCCCGGAGGAGAGTTCATAGTTAAGTACTGCGAAAGCACTGGCAGTTAGTTGAATGCCAGGCATACTGAAACCAAAGATGTAATAAGACAACTTACCGATGACGAGAAGGGGGCCCAGAAACTTGTTATGGCCGCGTGGGGAGAAAGTTGCGGTCTGCTGGTGAACTTGCCGTCGAGACGGAGGAAGGCGGTCTTGACGTGGGTCTCCGGGCGAAAATAAGGGCGCTGCCAGTGACGGGGGACGGCGGCCAACGCCCCACGCGTGGAAGGACGTGGGGCACCGCACCAGGTGGCCGACCTCCTCGGGACTTCTCGTCGACCTCGGCCTTGACGCATTGGATTCTCTCGTCTGTCAATGAAGACAACTTGCTTGTCTTGCAAGAGCATCCGCCCCCGAGGCCCTCACCGCGAACAAAATCCCCGGGCCAGAGCCATTCTCAACACATCTCCTTCCTCCATTACTACAGAAAGCCGGCCTTAAGAGAAGACATGGACACTTGCTGCTGTTGCTGTAGCTCCCACGTCTTCCGACCCACTTCCTTCATCAATCTCTTTGGCGCCATTCGTCCCGTCATGAGCTCAAAAGCCTCAATTGCCATCTCTCCGACGACCTCTAGGCCATCAACGATGACCCAAGACGGAGACACACTCTCCCTGAAGGCATGCATTTGGGCCACCAAGGGGGTAATAAGTGGCTCATACGCCAGCTTATCGGAAGGAAGCCAAGGTCAGCGAGATGTACAGATACAACTATAAATGAATCGGGGGAAGACTGATATGCTGACGTGTAGCGAGGCGGAGGACCACAGGGCAAACTGAAAAGGAGATTTCATGGACTCACCTCCACAACAACACCTCCGGTCGGGCTCCCCAACCAGTCAAGGGGCATCTCGAAATCGGCTGGAGGATTCCCATCCACATCTGTGGCTGGGACACAAGAGATAACCATGGTCGGCAACTGGTACCCCGGTGGCCAGGGGTCCAGGAGGGATGGCAAAACACGGCATATCTCGGAGTGCGGCCCACTGGCTTGGATACCAGCGGTGATCCCCTGAGCTTCAGCCCAAGTGTTGAAATGCTCGGCAACCTCTAAGGCGTTCCCATATGTCCGGTTGTAGATGAACACATGGCGGCACCCCAGCTGGATAAGGGCGTATATGGCAGCTCGGGCCATCCCGCCGGCACCGATAACTAAGCCAGTAGTCTTTGACGGCTGGACATAGTTGCGGGGGCTGATGGCTCGGCGCAGGCAAGTGAGCATAGCGCTCCAGTCTGTGTTGTCGCCAAAAAAGGCGCGCGCGCGGCCGGCCTTGTTCCGGGAGTTGGCGTGGTCCAGGATGGCGTTGGTCTTGCCCCGGAGCGGAAGGAGGACGTTCACAGCCCCGATCGCAGTGGCGTGATGACTTTTCACCTTGAGGTGAGGCATGATGGCGACCTTGAAAGGTGCTGTGAGGAGGGCGCCGCCAAAGGCGTCACAAATGCAAATTTGGTTCAGGTCGTCGAGTGTCGAGCAGATGACGGCCTGGAAGGTGTGAGGCATCCCGGCAAAGTCGAACGCGGCGCTTTGCATGGCGGGAGATAAAGAATACGAAACGCTGGAGCCCAGGACATAGAACTGAAGCGGGTCCAGGAGAAACTGGCGGAAGAGAAGCTCAAAGGACCCGGTAGCCGTGCTGACAGTAGCGAGGTGATCCCTCTCGTTCTCGATGTCTGGGTGCCTCACAGGGCTAAGAATCTTGCTCTGCAGGGGCGTTCTGACTCCAAGTACGGAGAAGTCATAGGCAACGAGTGGAGGTTTCGGGTCCGGGAAGGTGTGCTGGATTTTGCGGCGGAACTCCTCGAGGATTTCCACGTCACTGTCACCTGCGCAGAACCGCACAATGCGAATCACGTCGCAGCCGAGGGCCTGCGCCTTGCGGTAATTGTCAACTTGCCGTTCGTCAAGCCACGAGAGGGCCCCGATACCCATATGCCAGAAATTTCCGATGATCTTGGACCTGCCCTTGTGCTGAAGAACACGGGCTACAAGACCCTCATCGCGCTGCAGGTCCAGGCTGACATAATCGACGCCGAGACGGAGGCCTAGATCCAGCAATTCAGCATCCATGACATCCTTCTCGTCCGAAGGTCTCCGCCGCTCGCCACGAGGATTCTCCTCGACATGGTAAATGATGGGGACACCCAGCTTCCTTCTTATCAGCGCTACCTGCATCGCAATGATTTTGTGGAGGTCATTGGGCCAGTGGTCGATGACAAGCTCGATACAGTCCCCTCTGGCCTCAAAATCCTCCCAATCCAGGTCCGGGTTGTCGAGGAGACACGATAGGCGGACTCTCAACGCATACGAGTACGCTCTGAACTCAGGAGGGATGGCGCTGACGGAAAAAGGGCTTTCAAGCCAAGCACGGGTGGCGCCACGGCCGGTTATGAGATCGAGGAACCGTGTAAAGTCCTCCCGGGCACTGAGCAGTTTGGACGGACCGGCCTGTCGGGAGTCCATCGGAGTGCTGGTGCCAGACGCGGGGGACGAAGCATGACTTGAAGGGTCATAGAGGTTAAAGTACTCCAAGTTTGAGCATTCCCTATGCTTTTCATCGGCCTTGAGAAGCTGCTCAGCGTCGGCGGCATCCAAGAGCAAGGCGATCTGCTCCTTTTCTCTGTGGATGTAAACTACAGGATGGGTGTGTGAGTAGGCTCGGAGGGCGTCCTGAGACTCCGAGGCGAGACTGCTCATTCCGCACTCGATGATGCACCCGGTGCGGTTGCTGTCCAGCATGCGCTTGAAAACATCGGCGTTCTGGCGCGCGAACGACTCCTTGCCGTTGCGCGAGAGGAACTGGCCGCGGGATAAGCCTGTCACCTTCTCGAAGTAGTGGTCCTCGGTGACGAGACGGCGGCGCAGATGGAGGGCTCCCAGGAATCCGAGGGTACGTTTCCCTGCCCCTCGGCAGCCGACTAGCACGATCGAGGCATTGGGGTCGAAGGCCCTCTCGTTCTTGGGCGCAGACATGGCTGTCCCTGGCGTCTCGCACTGCTCGCGCCTTACTCCAACTACACGTTCCTCCTCGGTGCAGGCCGGCGTGTTAAAGTCTATCTGGGATATTTAGATATTTGAACGGGGAGCGCCAGGCTGGTGTGTGGTGTTTGGTGATGGCTGAGCTCAAAAGACGTCAAAAGGGGGAAGCGACAAACGTTGAATGTGCCTTGGCTTCTGCTGTCTCCAGAATACATTGGGCAGCAAAAGCAAAAACGCAAATAGAATATGGAGATCAGCCCTCCAGATCGCCTCCTGCGATTATTACTCAGGGACCAGATGAAGGCCCGATGTGTGGGAGTTCTTCCAGTTCTTCCATCGTTCTCGGTAGTCGGCAGATCAGTCGGGATTGGTCGGCGGGAAAATGTAGACCCTGGCTCTGACCGGTGACCCCCGCGGGCTAGCTGACTCACCGAAAGAGGGCCCAAGCTCCTTTCCTTTTTAGCTCTGACCGTCCACCGAACCCCGCGCCGAAGTTTTGGGGAAGATAATGTGCAGCGTTCTTCAGGTTCTAGACTTCGTGCTACCTACTGGCTTTATTATAAACTGAAATTCATCATCCATACTGTAGCTGGATATTACCGGTGGGTGTGTTGATTTTTTGAGGCTCCTCCACGTGCAGTTTGCATTTGTGTCCAGACTCGTCACCCTTGTCCGTCCCTCGTTTCTACGGATACGTTGACTTCAGTAAAATATAATATAAAAATAACCCCATATGCCGCTGATTTTTCCTCATACTCTAGTGAACTGCTACCTCTATATGTCGTCCATCTCTAAGAAGTTTGACCTAGGGCGGCCAAGTGCCGCGGATGGAACCCAAGCCCCGCGATCTTCCAGGTTCTTTGGGTCGTTAATTTTAGCTCGTCACCCCCGCGGCCTGGGCGGCACATTTTCTCCAACCAACTTCCAAGGTTCGCTCACATCCCCCAACGTCCAGTCAGTTGCACCCGCAACCCAGCCTCGGCGATTGTGAATATCTTTGTTCCGGTCATATGGGGTTCGGCTGTGGCCGCCATAGTTCCGCCCTTTCGCCTCAGTTCACATGGAGTTCGTCGCTGAAGATGCCGATGCCCAATTGGCAAACGGCGCCGACCAGGCAACCGCTTCCTCTGCCTCGGCTGCCGGAGCGGTGACGGCAGCATCTGCGTCTGTGGCTGAGTCCCTCGCACCCGCCAGCGACGCCGGCGCCGATGCCGGGAGTGAGGCTCCGGTGAATCCCCGCAAGAGGAAGAAAGCATCCCGGGCGTAGGTGACCCATTGACTCATTCATTGCTCCTTGCTCTCGAGGCCTCTCACTCACTTCGGTGTCCCCTGGATCTAGTTGTGATTTCTGCCATGTCAACCATCAGCCATGTGACAATGGCAAGCCCAAGTGCAGTGTGTGTGAGAAGCATAACAAGCCGTGTCTGTACCTGCGGCCTACCAAGCGGCGGGGTCCGCAGAAGGGCTACCGGACTGCGCTCAACACATACAAGGAGAGTGCTGCCGCCTGGGGCGCTGTCCTCGGAGCCATTCCCGGCCTGGATGCCCTTATCGAGGGGCACCTGCGTGGAGGGACCGGAAAATACGTCATCTCCTCCATCAAAGACACCGCCCAACAGGAAGCCCTCATAAACAAGTGGCAAGAGAGCTCCGTCTTCAAGGCATTCTTCGGCCACAACAACCCCGCCGGCAGCGTCCAGGGAGATAATGGTGCCCGATCCCAAGACCCGGAGGCGGAAGACGACGACTACCCTGGTGTCGACGATAACACCCCTATCCGCGCTGCGCCTGCCAAACGCCTCCTCCAGTCACCGACGCAAGGAAGCCAATCTTCCACCCATGGCATGATACCGGAATCCAAGGCTGCGGTCCTAATAGACGACTCCGTCCTCCAACGCGATATTGCATCCCTATCTGACCTCGTGGCTAAGGATGCTGCACAATCGTATGTGCTCTCCTCCACCATCTGTCTTTTTTGGCCCCCCCTCCTGACATAACCATAGCTCCTCGCGAGCCTCACAGACGCTGGCGTCGCTAGGTTTTGCACCTAACGAAACCATCGCCGACTTCTACAGCATGGGTTCCAATCCAGAGCCCATTGCCCAACCTAACGAGCAGGACTTTGACCCTGACCTAGGCAGCGAGTCGGAGCAGAGAGCCTACTACGAACTTCTCATGGGCCGGTCCTTCCCCGGATGAGAGGTCTGTCTGGCTACTTTGCTTTTTCGGAGAACTGACCGATCGTCCCGATTGCAGCCCAGGCTGGCCTACATTGTGGCCGGATTCGAATAACTGGAGTTCCTGTTTAGCGAGGCCATCGCTGTGATGCAGGAGCCCCGACGGACGTCGTGAGAGGCACGTGTCTATCTCACCGTGTATAATTTGAAGTGAGATCCTCAGCTTTTCACAACCCGCATTACACTCCAAGAGCTAACGTCCAAACAGATCATGATGCATACCTACCTTTGCTCTGTACGATTATGATACCCGCCAACTAAGGCAAACTAGGAAATACTATTCATTATACTAAAATCTCGTTGACAACGCCATGCCGATGGGATATCGGCGGTAGCGCAGTCCCTGTGACAGTCTGAGAACACTAGGCTAATCAGTCTGTCACTGAACAAACTGATCAGTCCGGTGTGGGCGGGAATTTGACTACTCGCCCATCCAGCATACTTGACATGGACCGTCAAACACATTTCACAGCTCTGCAGATCCAATATCGATAGGTAAGGCAACATGCCTCTGTCTCAGCTTCATTGATTCTTCATAGAAAGTGTCAAGGAAAAATCCAGGAAGCCTCCGGGGATGCTGTGTCCTCCCCATCCTAAGCCAAGCCCCTCAAACCCCTCCCAAATGCCCATATGAGGTCCCGATAATCAAACAGTTGAGGAAAGGACAGGATTACAATGCTGATATATGGCAGCCCTCCCTCCCAATCCTGCTCCGATCCTGGAGGCTATGCAGGTATGCTTGTCCTAATTCCAATCCGAGCGCGCAAAATTAAATAAGACTAAACACCCAGAAGTGCGTCACCACCTCCGCTCTCTCAATCTTCCACTTAGCAAACCTCGTCAAGAGATACAACGAAAATGAGTGTGCCAAGAGAAGCGAAGGCTCAAATACATGACAACCCATGGGACAATGTACAGCGACAAGGCTTGGCGACGTGTGACGCCCCGATGTTGCCGTGAGAGAGGCGATCGATTCACAGAAGCTCGAAGCCATCGACCTCAACCTCCTCACGGGCCGTGTCGAGGTCTGTGCCGGCATGACGCAGGTTGCGCCGGGCCTTCCGACCCTTCAATGCCTGGCCATTGGCGTCAAGGATCTCGTACTCCTTCTCAACGAGGCGCTCTGTGTCGCGCTCCGTGGGCGCTTTGATGAAGATGTCAAGAGTGAGCGGCCGACCAGGGGTGTCAGTGCGGTCGAAGCTATAGAGCGCGTTGTCGGTCGCGCTCATTCGTCGCACGAGGTGCTGTGCAACGGGGGTAAGTTCGGCGAGCGAACGAGAGCTTGGGTCATCACACTCGTGTGTGGCGTGAAGCTTTGCCTTGACGCGGCCGGTGGGTACGTTACGGTTGCTGCGCATCTTGACGAAGTTTGGGGTCCGCTTTGTGTGGTGGCCATTGCTGTCGGAGAGATGCCGTATTAGTCAAGGAGCAGTCAAGCTGGATCACTCAGCATTAACTTACTCGCAGTACCTGCTCCGGGGCCGGACCTTGATCTGCTCAATGTCCATGTCGGGGATGGCACGCCCGGTGACCCCGTCCAGGATGTAGCCGGGGCTCGGGGAGGAACCGCGGGACCACTTCTCCGAGGAAGTCTTGTCGCGCTTCCACGGCTGCTTGGCGCTTCGGAGGTCACGCTCGAACTGAGTTGATGAGTCGGCCGAGGCAGCCATGGTGGATGGACCTGGTGACCGGGTGGGCTGTGATTGGTTCAGAGTAGCTCCCGAAGGGCTCTGCTGGATGGCTCCCACTTCGTTTTCAGAAGGGGTATGTTTCGACCAGAGGTTCTTTCAGGCGAGTGATGCTCGATACGATAGGGATGCAATAATGTCGCGAATAAGTGGATTGGCTAGGTAGGCGGGTGTTGAGTAGGCGCCAGCTGGTTTAGGCCGGCCGAAGAGAGTGATATGGACTTTCTAAGGAATACAAAGTAGGATGCTGAAGATCGATGGTATTTCTAGCTATAAAAAGACCAAGAGAGTGTCGGAATGACTGGGTGGGTGAATGATCCAGGGGTAGGAGGAAGAGTCACTCGGGCAGTGCGGCTGTTCAGGGGTCTGATGCAGCTACCTCAGATGAGGAATACACTGGAAAGAGCGGCTTTGTCTGGCTTCTGACTGGGGTAATACAGGTGCGAGTGGCTGGGTCGCCAAATTGCGTCGCTTCGATCGTTTATACCGACAATGCGGCCTGTTTCCGAAAGGGAGCTGGCCGGTGACTCAAAGAGGTGCGGGTGACAACGGCAATGGCGAGAGCGATAAGCGATAAGAGATGGCTTCGTCAACGAGGGAGCAAAGAAAGCAATTGAAAGTCTAAGAAAATGAAATCCGATGCCAGCGCAGTGTGGCAAGAGTGCAAAGACTTCGCGGACTTTCTGGGTCAATTCTTTGTTGTTGAAGTTTACGGAGGAAGAAACCGGAAGGGGCCCTGAGAGGGCGAGGCGCAGGGCAGATATACCAGCGACGGCCGGCCCCCCCTTATCGGACATGATGATAAAGCTGGGTAAGCTTGGGATGGCACCTAGGCCGTTCGTGATCGTGGGGGGTGTGGGCGTGACAAAATGACGACAGACTCCCGGCATGACAGAAAGGAATACAACAAGGAGCGAGCATGGGCCTGCTTGGTTCAGGTCATCATCGGCGAGGGCGGGTGACCCAGGCTGACCAGTCCAAATCCTCCCACCTCCTCCCACCTCTTAGCCTCCTTTACCTCATCCACTTCCTGATGATGAAATCCATCCGAGACCGTTTGCGCCCCGGCCGATTTCGCAAACCGGTTGGTTCAACCGTGATGGCCCCTAGCCCCGCAAACCCTGGACGGCTTGGTTTTGGAAGAACCTTGGAAGCCGCTTTGATCGGGAAAGCGGTCTGTCCCGATTCAGACCAGCGGGCATACTGAGTGTGCCGAGCGATAATTCTCTCTACAACGTAACCCATCAGACTCAGGATGGCTGCGTAGCGCCTTAGTTGGTAGCAAGTCCGTTTGCAACACTCAAACTCTCCGGGCCACTGGATCGAGTCCGTGTCTCAAACACAGCCCCTAACACCCCGTCATCCCATGCCCAGAGCCCGTGGACAGAAGCCACGGGTTGCCCAATTTAGAGTCTCCCATCCGACTACTTCCGGCGTATTTGTATTGCACTTAAGGGCACCCGAGGCTGCGAATCACTGTGGCATGTGTTATGTTGATTGGCGGATAGCGAGATCGACTGTCTAGAGCGCGGTACTTCGTTGATTGCGAATCTCAGCAAACCATGCGCAGACGTGCAGGAACCCCACCTCTACCCACCCGGACCTTGTCGCTCTTAGCCGCCCATCAATATCCCCTCCTTGCAGTTCTTATCGCGTAATTATAGTGAAGATGTGACGACGATATAACCCAGTTTACAGCTCAGTTTACAACCCAGCTGTGTAATTCCACTCTATGTCGTAGGGTCTTCTGGGAAAAGAAGGCTCAAGGCTGAGACGGAAAGGGTCGGCTGACGGGACCCTTGATCCTTTTCTTATCAGTGTGCCGCGTAGTGATGTCACCTGTGCCTTGCTGCTGAGCTAGGGCCAGAATGCGGAGAAGCGGGGAGAGCGGAACTTACCGTCGGCATGGGTCTGCAGGCAGAACTCCAAAATTTGGACCTCTGCGATCGCTGTAGAGTGGCCGCCCAACAAACACGATACTCTGAAACCCGCCAAAACCCCCGATCTCCAAACCCGCACCGCCTAGAGAGTCAGTAACGGGAGTTGGACCGCCATGCCTTCAGACAAGGTGTCGTACCTAGCGGCGCACTACCTCAACGCCGATGCCAAACCGTCCACCAAGAAGCGCAAGCGCAAGCATCACAACCCCACGAACGATGGTCTCCTCATCCAAGACGATGATGAACCCGGCTGGTCCACCTCGAATCGAAACGCCGAAGACGACGACGCCGACGGCCCCGTAACCGTAGAAGGAACGAGCGCCGAGTTCCGCCGCGCCAAGAAATCCGCATGGAAATCCATCGGCAGCAACAAACCCAAGAATGACGACTCCGCCGCCGCAGACGCAATCATCGCCTTCGCTGCCGCTGAGCAAGCGGCTGCGGCGCGTGAGGCAGACGGGGACGATGTACGCGATCCAGGCACTTTCGCCCCGACCGTCCCCAAGATGTCGGACGGCACACACGCTGGACTGCAAAGTGCGGCAGCCATCACAGCACAGCTGCGCCTGCGCCAACAAGCAGAGCAGGAGGAACTAGAGCGACTCAAAGCCGAGCGCGCTGCAGCCGAGAAGCGTGGTGAGGCACCGGCTGACGAAGGAGAGGTGGTGCTTCGTGACGCGACGGGGCGGCGGGTAGATGCGGCGATGCGCCGCGCCGAGATGCGGCGGGCAGCGGTCGAGGCCGAGAAGTCAGAAGAGATGCGCAAGCGCGCGCTCAAGGGCGACGTACAGCTCGAAGCGGCACGGCGGCGGCGTGAGGCACTAGAGGATGCTGCATTGATGCCCTTGGCGAGGGGGAAGGATGATGAGGAGATGAACGCGGAGATGCGCGCCGCCACGCGATGGAACGACCCCATGGCGCAGTTTCTGAGTGGCGAGGGGGGTGATGGCGATGGCCGGGGCGGAAGGAGAAAATGGGCAAAAGGCAGGCGGCCGGTATATAAGGGACCAGCAACACCGAATCGATATGGGATACGGCCTGGATACAGGTGGGATGGAGTGGATAGGGGTAATGGGTTCGAGGCGGAGCGGTTCAAGGCGATCAACCGTAAAGAGAGGAACAAGGACCTCAATTACGCGTGGCAGATGGATGAATAAATGGCTGCGAAGCAGGGTGCGAGGGCCGCTGCCGGCGGGCTAGGACTACAAGTGATGCCCATGAAATTCGCTTCACAATTTGGGACATTTGGCGACAAAGTACAGTACGGGTTCAACATAGTACATCTCAACCAGAGAGACCTGGAATTCTATCTCTTGTGCTGGAGTAAAATACATCGAAGAAAGAGCCCTCGGCCAATCTGGAAATATCCGTGCCTCGCCGGCATAGGTATAATAATAACAACACTCTGAGCAGCCGGTTGTGCAAGCTCAAATACATGGGGCAGTGGGCAATCTCCGAGGCATAAATCCAGTAGTTCAAGCGCAGGGACCACACCACGTACCCTATTCGTCTCCTAGGACATGGCATATGCGGAACGTAACTAGGCGTCAGATATGCGGTCCCCCACAACCTTCAATGGTAGTTGCTGGACCTCGAGACCGATCTATCGACACCCGCAATCATTCCAACACGCCCTAGGTAGCCTTAGGTCGTAGGAGCTTGTCTGGACCAAATGTTGCATTTTGCTTGACAAGCTGGATCCACTCCGATTTGGTGATTGTTCCTTGGCGGTCAATTCTGCCGATAAACTTGCGGAGTAGGTCTCCAAGGCTGATTCCATCGCTATGAGCGCTGAGGGCTTGAATGATATCTGCCGCATCAACGCGGGCGCGAGGCTGGTTGGGCGGCGGAGGAGATCCGCTGGGCGTGGATGCGCCGCCTTTGTTAGGAGAGATACCCTGGTTGGCTACATGCATAGTCAGTAAGGATTGGCCATAAGGGGGTAGGTGCTACGAAGTGACCCGAAACTCACCAGGTGGAGCGGGACTGCCCGCTCTTGAGCCAGAAGGAGTGCCTGTGCCTCCGGTACCTGACTTGAGCTTGATCTTCTTCTTCAGCTTCAGGCCGCCATCGGACGCCTCGCCCGCCGTAGCTTCGCCGTCGCTGGTCGCACCACCAATACCCTTGGGCCGTCCGGGTAGCGGAGTGCCAGAACGGCTGGGGACAACCGAGTTGGATTTGGTGATCTTGACCTTCTTGCGAGTCGACTCGTTGCCGCTCGACTCTGACAAATTTGGCGACCCAGGTCGCTTGAGGGCACCCTTCTTCGTGCCTGTGACGGCCTTTGACTTTCCCGAAGGTGTATTCGTGCCCTTGGTTGCTGCGCCCGAGCCGCCTTGCTCTTTTCCGTCGGCCAGCTTCTTCTGTTCCTCGTCCTTCTTCGCTTCTTCCTTCTTCTCATCAGTCTCGGATTCCGATTCCTGGACCATGTTAGCACCAAAAGCAGGCAAGAGTGAATTGTCAAGACACTCACCGATGAGTCGGTGAATGGATTGTTGTCGTCATTCTCGGAGTCCGAGTCATCGTAGTCCATGGCATGCTCCAATTTCATCAAGTCCTTCATGGTCTTCTTGCCGATCATCTTGCGCTTCAGCTTTTCAAGCTGCTGCTCTCGCTCTTCTTCGTCGACCTTTGACTCCTCTCCTTCACCGAAGAGGTTGGCACCTAAGGCTTCCCGACGAATACGCGTTTTGGCATCCTTCGCGTCCTCGTCGTCGGCCTCAAATCCAGGGGTCTCGTCATCGTCCTGGAATTCGTCTCCAGACATATCGAGTTCATAATCATCTTGTCGTTCACCCTTAGGTGCCGCTCTAGACGTCGCACTCTCCATTTTGACACGGGGACGCCCGCGAAGAAACGTTTTAGTCTCCTCCCTTTCCTTGTCCATGGCACTCTTTTCCATGTCATGCATGACCCACCGCTTCACCACTTTCTTCGCCTTCATCATGGTCTCCGCATCATCCAGGGTGAAGGTATTGAACTTTGGCTTCTCGTCAAACCGGTAGAATCGCTCTAGAGGTATCATTCTGAACCGGTTTCCGTCAATAACGAGTGCGCAATTCAGATCAGAAAGCCCAGCGATATACGAGCCAACCCACACGCCAGCCTTGCCCTCTGCATCCTCCAAGTGCCAGGGTAGGGTCTCCTCGTAACGAAGCCCAGACTGCTTTTTTTGTTGGTCCGTATCTCTTGCGTAAAACGTTGATACCTTCTCCTTCTTGTTCTGTTTTTGTTTAGGCTCGGAGTTTTTCGAGGCGGCCGGCGCAATCTGGGCCTGGTCCAACGCACGCTGTGCCTCACGGTCGATCTTTTGTTGCCGGATACGGTCGGCTTCGGCCTCATCGGCAGGGTTGCCAGAATTGAAATCCTCATCCTTAAGCATAGCCAGCTTGTGGGCAGGAAGTTGACGGGGGTCCCGGCGATGAAGTGTTACAGGCCGGGGGAACTGATCTTGATCCGTGACATCTAGCCAACCCTCCCCCTTCTCCTGGTTCCCTCTTGCCTTGTTCAGACGCATGATGTGGTACCGTATTCCTTCCAGAAGCGCCCGTTTCGAGGTCACCAAAGGAAACTCCTGGCAGCCTGGCGGAGCCTTCTCGCTCCATCCATTGTTTGCTTCCTTCTGCATGTGAAGCCTATCCAGGGAAGGCTGGAACGACATCCGAAGAGCTGCCTGCTCACGCTTGAGCTTCGCGCTGGGATCCTCCACCTTGCGCACTTTCGATATCGCTGGCCGTGTTACCGGCCTCTTTCTGGCGACTAGCGGGTTGACGCTGGCCTTCGGCTTGGGTCTAAAAAACACTGAGGGTGGTTTTCCCGCGCCATTAACAGGGCCGCCCGGAGGTCCAGGAGGCGCGCTCATCTTCGCGATAAAGTCGAGTACCAGGCTTGGCAATAAGGAATACGTCTAGGAGACTCGTCCGGGAGAAGCAGCCTACGGAGCTGAGATTCTGCGGCTAGGCGCGAAACGTCATCTGCAGGCGATGGGGCATCGGCGACTTCGTCAGCAAGGAAGGGCGTCGCCTGCGAAGTTGGCAATATCCTGACAATCACCCAAGAATTAATGGGAATTATGTGGTAGCAGGGGCGCAAGCCGGCGCAGAATTCGTTGTTTATGGATGGAGGACGGAGAAAGAACGTTGTAGACCGTGATGCTTTACAGTCAGCAAGGGTGGATTCAAGTGCCCCACAAACAAGGCAGCAACCAGCCGCACGCCAAACTGCGGCCAAAGGGGCCTGGGTCTAACTTGGGACGACGGTGTCTAACGCACAGACCATGCGCCCTTCAAGTTCTCCCGTCCTGTACAATCGGAACTTGCCGAGAGGCCGTGAAGTGAAATGTTCCAGATCTTCAATTTCCCAGTATCATCATACAACATTCAGCATACCTCGAGCTTATCAGTGAGCTGTCAGATGTTCACGGGTGTGTCGAATCTCGGAATCTAATGTTTGAGCTCACTGGGGCTGGAAGTATCGTTCATGAGATGCACAAGAGCAGATGATTTCGGTATGGGGAGTGGTGAGACAACGTAAATGGCAATGTATGTCCTAGCTAGAGCTAACGAATGACCCATTACCAAGACTCCTGGATATTGCATACAGTGCCGTGGTGAATGCTCAAGCAACAGATATCCGTAGATGCTCAATAGACACACGCCAGAGGGGTTGACCTGCAGGCTTGCAGCAAACCCTGGTTAGGTCGGTCCAATAGGGGTAGTGCTCTCAGCTCTCCACAATCGCTGTGGGCAATCAGATTTGCGTCCGCGTTCTTGGTTTGATCTCCAGCTCCAAAGCTTCCCCCTCGACGTCGAACCAGGTGCAACATGAGCAAAAGCCTGGTCCTTTGCAGCGCCTGACTTCAAGCCCAACTCTGTCTCTCGGCGCGCCTGTTACTTGTCTATGAACTACCAGGCTTCCTTGACGCCTGGGATCCGCCAAGGACCCGCCGGGATCCTTCTTGGGCCAGTCCCGTTGTCTAAATTTAAGCTGTGTCGCAGGTGAGGGGCAGCATAGGACCCGCTTCCTCGTCAAACCTCCATGCGGACCACTCCCTGTTTATTTCGAAAACCCCATGCTTTTGACGCTTCCTGCGGCCTCATCTCGACGAGTACTATCTTCTGGTCTGTTGGTTATATTTCAAAGCTGCAATTGACACCATAATTCACTATCTTCGGGGCCCTGCCCTCCTTGCGCTCCCTTGCTTCCGTTGGGGGTCCAAAAAACCAACCACCAGGTGTTCGCGCAAAGCGGCAAGCGTTACCTTCCTAGGTTGCGTGCTGAAGAAGCGTCCTCCAGCGTATCAGATTCGTCATTATCAAGCCACGTCTCGCTATTTGCAGCCGGAGATCTTGAACAACGAGGTCGAATACCAGAGCAGGAGGAGACCGAGGCGCACTGACCTGAGAGGGCAAACTACCGTTGGAACTCACATTCCCTCCTACATTCCGCTCAAACATGGATAATCAAAATGCACTCAACGGCCTTGAGGACCGTGTCCGCAACATGCTCCTCGGCAACACGGATAGAGAGGCGACCCCTCCGCTTCACGCAGGTGGCCTTCACCACGCGCCCGGGAACCGGCAGCCTCCTAATGGTATCCCGCCATTCCCACAGCCAGGGCCAGAGTCCGCTCGGCCAGGCCAGGAAAACTTTTCCATCGACGACCAGACTTCACCCTCAGCTTTCCCAAAGGCCGGAGGAAAAAAGCGACCGAACCAGGCACAGCGGCGTCAGATGTCGGCGCAGTTATCCATACCCATCGACACACGCCCCCAAGTGCCACAGTCAGCCAGGGCATATGTGAGCCCCCCCGGTTACCCACACCAGCAGTATTCCCATGGCAGCCAAAGTCGAGTCCAGCGGCCGCACTCCGCGACGTTCCGTCCGCCCAGTCGAGGCAACGCGATGCCTGCCCCTTTGACTGGAACGCCATTCCCACCTCACGCTAGGCACCACCCTTCCCTATCCTACCACGGCCCAATGTCATCACCTAGGGAGTGGCAATCACAACCGCCTAATGGAGATCCGAGGTCACTTCATGGGCCTCCCGCTCTTTTTGATCCCTCGTCCCCGAGAACGTCACGGCACAGCGCTTCCGGATCATATGGTTCTAACAAGCTATATCACACGCGTCCCGAGGAATTGAGGTCACAGACGGATCTGCTAGAGGGACTCTGCAGTACTGTCATCGCGGGTGCCGAGATCGAGCCAGCCGACATCTTGGAAAAGGAGATGTTCCGTGCCATGATTGAAGACGTCGCGAGATCTGCCATTACACAGCATGAGCGAGAGTCAAACGGGTTTCATAACTTTCCTCCAGGCAGTGTGCAGCTCAAGTGCTTTGGAAGTTTGTCATCTGGGTTTGCGACAAAGGCTGCAGACATGGACCTGGGCCTCCTTTCACCCTTGTCCGTCGTCCCCCCAGATGCCCCGGGCTCGCCAATTCCCCGGATTCTTGAGAAAACCTTTCTTGATATTGGTCTTGGGGCTCGGCTCCTTACGCGAACCAGAATACCAATTATCAAAATATGCCAGAAACCTCCCGAGAGACTACGAGCGGACCTCTTGGACGAGAGGGCAAAATGGGAGAAAGGGCTACCAGATGACGCCGATGAAGACGATACTCATGAGGAGGCGGATTCAAATGTGGCGGACGACATCCAGCCGCATGACTACCGATACCATGACCAGAAGGCCCCGACCGGGGTTATGGGAAACTCAAAGCCTGAGCGGAAGTTCCGTTCTCTGAAACAGGGTAACAAAAATCTTTCGAGCTATTATGGCAGCGCCAAAGGACTCCTCAGAAAGCTTGGAGGCCGCGACTACACACATTCCAATGCAGTAGAGCTCAAGTCGGATGACCTGCTATTTTTGAACGAATTTGCCCTTGCCTTTATCGACGGCCTTGCAGACAACACCTTGCGAGATCGGCTTCTCAGATACAAGTCCCTAAACAAGTATGACCTGACTGCCAAGTCCAAGTATCGGACCCTCTTGGGCGTATACACACAAGTTGAAGGCGAAATGATGGCCATGATCTGGGAATCCCGCGAGATACCGGAGAAGGATCAAGTCGCGGAGCAACAGGCTCATAATTGTATCAGAAGCTGGAATTCGCTGGGAAATAGGCCTACCTTCAGCAATGATCCCATCGGCTACGGCAAAGAACTGCAGCTCGCTCTTGATCAGCTGAAGAAGATCCCTTCCATTCAGATCATGGTCCTCTCCCAGTTACAGCACGAGCCAGCAGCATTGTACCACTCAAGGACCATCAAGCTCATGCTTGAGCTAGGCATCCATGACGTGCCCGGGGAGAAGAATGCGAACCTACATATCGTAGTACGTCACTACATCAACGGTATCTCCATCGACTCAGTCCGTCACGAGGTACAGGAGTTTGCGAATTCGTGCGGCAAAGATACCCTTACCTTGCGTGCTGTCGCTAGGCGACACAAGAGTCTTCAGCTTGCCCACGAATTCGAAAGATGTCTGGAGAAGGGCCTTTACCAAAAGGAATCTTCAGCTAGTATCGATGCTTACATCGGTGTGCTCCGAGCCGCTATGATCAAGCCCTCGCTTCCCAATCCCCATTTCGACCTCGTCGTTCCTCTCCCAACCGCGGCAGTACGTCTCATTTCAGAAATACGGCAACTTGGGGATCCGGCCCAACTATCACCAAACCAACCTCGAGATCCTTACAAGGACCGTTTGGAGTTTCCGAAGTCTGGCGTTGGGGTGCAGTGCGATGTCAACTTCTCGGCGCATCTTGCGCTGCAGAATACTCTCCTGCTTCGATGTTACTCCCACACCGATCCGCGGGTCCGGCCTTTAGTACTCTTTGTCAAACATTGGGCCAAAGTGCGGCAGATCAACACACCTTACCGAGGCACCTTGAGCAGCTACGGCTATGTTTTAATGATGCTGCATTATCTAGTCAATGTTGCTCAGCCATTTGTGTGCCCGAACCTGCAGCTGCTTGCTCAGCCGCCGGATCCGAATCTCACGCCAGAGCAGATTGAAGAGACAGTTTCTTGTAAGGGCAGAAACATTCAGTTCTGGCGCGATGAGCCCACCATTCAGCGTTTGGCGCGAGAGAACTCTCTGAATCAAAACCAAGACAGTATTGGCCATCTTCTGAGGGGTTTCTTTGAGTATTATGCTCAAAGCAACCAGATGAGTACAGTCCCGTCTCGTGGGTTTGACTGGGGACGTGATGTTCTCAGCCTCCGCACCCACGGGGGTTTACTCTCCAAACAGGAAAAGGGCTGGACTGGCGCGAAGACTGTCGTTGAGGTAAAATCAATGGCTGCTCCGGCTAATCACGATCAAATCGCCGGCCTACCGGCAGCCAGCGGCCAGCAAACATTGCCGCACCCAGCAAACTTCACTCTATCTCCGGGCTCTCACAACCGGGCTGCAAGCCAGACTACTCGCGAGTTCAAGGAGGTTCGCCACCGGTATCTTTTTGCCATCGAGGATCCGTTTGAACTTGACCACAACGTGGCACGCACTGTAACGCACAATGGGATTGTGGCAATTCGCGACGAGTTCCGTCGCGCGTGGAAGATTATAAGGGAAGCGGGCAAGGGCATCCACCAGGAGAGCCTATTGCAAGATGTCTCGGCGGCAGATGATCATCGGGAAAGAGAGCAGTTCTCTCAGCTCCTTGACGAAATACACGGACCCGGAGCGCTCCAATGCTGAGACACGGCTTGGAGGAGCTGAGGGCGTTTGTACGATTATTTGCTCTTACGCCATTACGCCATCGGTCACACAGGACCCAAAGGATGGGGCAGAAGCGGGATGATGTTGTTGACGAGCACATTATGTGCAAGGAGAATGGGCAGTGACTTGGTTTTGGCGCCCTGTGTATGGGCAAGGTTTGGGTGGTTGGTTGGTTGCTATCAACAACCCACTTGTTGCCGGCTCATGGCTGATTCGTCGGTACTCACACCGCATATGTCCTGCACCTAGTGTTTTAGATATCCATGTAAAAGGAACCATGTACTATACCTGCTTCTGGTGGCTTGGGAGGCCGATCTAAGTAGCCAGGTTTCGAACGTTGATAAATGTAGAGGTGAAGAGTGCCCGTATACCGCCCCTCCTGTGACTTTTGGTTGCCTATAGTGTTTAGCAATACTCTCGACCAGCCAAAGTGTTCCAAAACCCCCTGATAGGTGTTGACTCCATGGGCGTTGAGGTTGTGTCAATCAAATAGTACTAGAAAGGCCCAAAATGGGTTGGCAGCAAGAGCCGCTTCCAAAGTTTTACAGATGCCAGGAGCAGGATCAACCGCCTCGGCTGGGGTTGTGATTTATGAGCAGCCTGATGTAACTATGCTCCCAGTCCCGCCCAGTGAACATTCTTGCGCTTGTCAAGCCAATAAAGGACTTCTGTCGCTTGACGATTTTAGATGCTGGACACAACATCCTCACTGGAAATACCCGGTCCGGGCTGTGCTACCTTCTAGATCGCACAAATTCTACAGCGCGCGCGGTGGCCTTATCCCTTTGAGTCACTAGAGAGCCTGTTTTCCATGTGCCCCGTAGACTGGGCCGGACTGGGCCGGCTGTGGCTCTGGGGGTGTTTGGGAGAGCAAGGTATCAAAAGGCCATATGTACTTATTCGATATGTACTAACTGGAATGATCCCCGGGTTTACTCATTCAACATTTAGCAGATGACCACTGCTTGTTTGGTAGGGCACGTGGGAATTAGCAAATTATGACTCACGTAGATGGAACACGAATGCAACTTCTGAAATGTGATTGGATTCGTTAAATTATACGACAATACTGCAAGGTGGTGAGATGTCCCGAAAGTTCTCTTGCCCTTTGCCCGTTTTTCCATGTGGAAGCAGCCCCAAAAGAAGAGTTGTTTTCCTTGCGGAAACAACTCCAAAAGAGGAGAATTTTTCCTTGCGGAAGCAACTCCAGAAGAGTATGGGCAAAGGGCCTTCTCGATCGGACAGTCCTAAAAGGACGGATAATCTACCAACGCTCCGTTAAGAACACATCTTGAGATAGATATTGCTCCTGCTGCCTCGAGTGGCAGCATCGTTGGGTGAAAGGGGGAAGGGGGGTTGGGTATGGGTATGGGGGTCTCAGCGAACGTTGCGTCCGCGAGACCTGCCACAGCACTGATATAAACCAGCGACAAGTGTTAATGTATCAATTCGGTATCTGACAAGTCTAGTCCGTAAGCCTGCCTCGCTGTATCGAGAGCAAAGAATATCATGTCCCGTATCACTGAACGCCGCGCTGAGAAAGTCCAGACCGCCCAACATACCTCATAAATCGAACCGCTGTGCTCTGGCGAGCAGCAACTGATCGTCGTGCCAATCGCGTTGTCTTCTGACGAAGCCATCGTTTCGTAGTCATCAATCTCCCATGTGGAGGAACAGCGGTGACATAGACTCGCCATAATGGTTCCGGCGGATAGCTTCTGCGAGAAGAAATGATAGATCGAGGACCACCAGCTTGCTAGCGTTGCGTGCCTTGTCTTCCCGGATGGGGTAGCTGTTGGTCACAACGATGGCATCAATGCAATCGCAAGCCTGCATCTGTTCCAGACAGTCGGCCCCGAAGACGGCGTGAGTTGCGATACAGTAAACCTTCTTCGCAAAGCCTCGCTTGACAACCGTCTCAGCTGCAGCAATCCAGGAGCCAGGCTTATCGATCATATCATCCACGATGAAAACGGTCCGATTCTTCACATCCCCAACAAGAGTGATCATGTGCTCGACCTTGGGGTTCTTGAGGATCTCCTCCTCCTCGTCCGAGCTTGCTGCGTCCCCCGAGCCGCCAAGGGCATGTGGTTGAGGAGCGAAGAATGACGAAGCGTGCGACATGGTCATTGGGTCTTCTTCTGTGACGCTCGCATCCGCTGCAGATGTTGTGGGCGACGGGAAGTCGTCCGGGACAATGTGGCCTTGGACCAGCCGGCCGTGCGTCACCTCGTGGGCCCTTTGATCGTTATACTCGGGACCATCCGCATCCGCCTCGTCGAGCTCGTCAATGGCAGATGTTTGCGACAGCGACGTCTGGGCACGGCTCGGGGGAGATCTGGGGTTGATCGAGGGACGCAGGGGCGGGCCATTAGCACGACGCGGGGATCCCTGGGCATCCGCCACAGTTGTGCGCGAAGGTTTCGCATGTCCGCTCTCTGCAGTTGGTATTCCATTTTCGGGCCCCGATGAGTTACGCACCTGATTATCGATCGAGTCGAGTAGAGGTTGTCGCTCAATGCCGTCAAGGTGGTTCATGATCATGCTTGCCGTCATGTTGGAGCCTCTCTTCTTGTCTGTTGTGACCATGCCAAAATTGAGTTTCAGCGCGTCGGCAAGAGACGTGACTCGTTTTGTACCCCCCGCGTTCTTCGACACCACGACGGCTTCCTTCCAATTAGGCACGTTGTGCCGGATCCAGCGAGCGATCAATGGTTCCGCATGGAGATTGTCAACGGGGCACTTGAAGAAGCCTTGCATCTGTGAAGCGTGCAGATCGACTGTGATGACGTGCTTAACGCCAGCGACGCCGAGGAGGTTGGCCAGCATCCTCGCTGTGATGGCTCCGCGATGTGACTTCTTCTTGGACTGACGACTGTAGGGGAAGTAGGGAAGAACGGCTATTGCAACGGTTAATTGAAACTGTCTCCTAAGAGATGAAAGTAGGGGGGGAGCGAAACCTACCAGTGATTTTGTTGGCGGAGCCTCCCTTGCAGGCAGAGATCATGATAAGCAACTCCATGATGGTGTCGTTGATCTTGGGGCTGCCGGATTGCACCACGAAGACGTCCTTTTCTCGAACACTAGTGAGAATTCGGACGCTCGTCTCGCCATTGGAGAATTGGGTAAGCTCGGCATCGGCCGGCGCCATGCCCAGATTCTCACATATTTTTCCTGTGAGGGCCGGACAGGAGCTGCCCGCGAAGATCAAAGTTCCTCGCATGTTGCAGGGCTGTCGCTCGAAAGCTGAGTGTTGTTGGTGGGAGGAAGTTGGTTTTTAACCCTCTTGCGAAATTTAAAGTTGGTTGCACGTGGGGTGGAGTGGATGTGTCGTTCGATTTCTTTAAGTGGGGCGCAATTGCCCACCGACAAAGGGAGGCAACGAACCACTCAGACCAATCCTTGCCGCGCTGACGGAACGCTGCTTAAATGCTTGGGCATGTTCCTGCGTGGTAGGGCTTTCAAATGCATAGAAAGTGGGTGGGCCATGACAACTTCAGACGGTCAACATCTCTCCCCGTCAAGTCTTCACAGCAACCTAGATAAACGCACCGGCCCAAGGCGGTTTAATAAGGCCAATATTTCCGACTGTGCAGGTTCTCAGGGGTACCGAAGTACTGCTTGAGTTGATTATTCATCCGCCACACCTCAATCGTTGTTTAGTTGATGACGGCCGACTGCAGAAAGCAAATGGGCAGAACTCGCATGTCCTGGGCTATCGGTGGTCTCTAGACTTTGCATAGGATATCACCGCATTGGCGGAAGACCCTTGGAAAATGGGAATACCTGGTCTCAAACGACTTCTCGAGCCGTATGCCACGCCGAGAAGCAGCAAGATTGAGCCCTGTCAGGCGGCAATCGACGGCCCCGCTCTTGCCTACCACATCTTGGGCCTCTGCTTGAGGAAGACGCTGAAGTCTAGTCCATTTGAGCAGCCATCGTACGAGCTGTTGGGTCAAACAGCAGTTGCGTGGCTGGACGAGGTCGAAACATATGGTATTCATGTGTACAAAAAGCGTCCTCAGCCTTAGGATTATCTTCCTCACAGAGCTAACCCCTTCTCTTAGCTCGGCTATTCTTTTCGACGGGCTGCTCCCAAAGTTGAAACGCGAAGAGCGCATGCAGCGGCTTCTAGCAACGACCAAGCAACTTGAACGCTATCGGCTAGCATATCCCGAAGGTGTGCCGAGACAACGGGCTGGGTTTGATGAAAACGAAGCGGTCGAGCTCTTTCCCAAGACGCGTGGAAAGGAGGCAAAGATGGCAGCCCCGCCGCCTAGCTTTCTCGTCGCATCTATCATCGATGCCCTGGCAAAGTCCCCACAGTACGTTGCCCGGGTTAAGGTGATGCCCGGTGAAGCCGATGAATTTTGCGCGGAGCATATCCGTTCATGTGGCGGTGGCCTAGTGCTCACATCCGACTCGGATCTTCTCGTCCATGACCTTGGCAAGGGCGGCGGTGTTGTTTTCTTCGCTGACATCGGGCTCGATGCGGATGCGGAGGGCTTAACTGCTCCCCAGTTCCGCGTCGAGGATATCTGTGAGAGGCTATCACTCAAGCCGGATCATGGTCTTGCTCAGTTGGCTTTTGAACTGTTCAGCGATCCTCATTTGACAATCGAGCAAGCCGCCGAGCGATCAAGGAGAGCTGTTGCTTCTACAAGTAGTCCAACAGACTATACCAGCTTTCTCGGACCGTATTTGTCCCCCGAGGCAGGACCGCAGAGAGAGAGGCCTGGGGAGAGCCTGATGCTGGATCCACGAGTTTCCGAACTAGCTATTCGCTGCCTTCCGGAAGTTGGAGAGCCAGGTATCGAACAGCTCGACACTCGCTCCGTTGGTGGCGGCAACGATCTTGCTATATACCTTCCTTTCCTCCTCGATTATCTGGTCCGTACAAGTGCCTGGGAAGCAAGCAAAAAGGTCAGGCACTTGGCTTACTCTCTCCTTGAGTCGGTACGAGGCTCGCGAATATCTTGCGTGGCAGAGTTCCGAAGGCCGCAGTCCTCTTCATCGGGTGTTCAAGTCCATTGTTTGACCGCTTCCGAGACTGAAAAAGAGGGCGCTGCGTTGCTGGACCTGCTGGCGAAAATCGAGACTGGAATAAGCAACCCCGAGCTCACCTGGGTGATACTGTCCATCTACTTCGATGTTGAGCTCACTGTGCACCAAGGCAAGGAGTGTCCTCTCAGCTTTGAGCTGCTACGCCAATACATTTTGGGTACCCTCGACCAGGGGTCATGGGATTATCTCCATTTTCTAGCTCAAGTCCAAGCGCTGCTCTACTCGCTCAGGATTCTCAAGCAACTGATGGAGTTTACTGCATACCACGCATCGGAAGGCCTTTCTCCCATGATGGCGGAGCTGAGAGAGCGCCTGGCAGGGTTGCCTCCACTGACTGCCTTTCCTTCAGTGAGGAGCTTTGGGGAAATCTTTCGGAAGTTTGGGAAAGGAAATGGTCTGGATTGCCTAGGCAGTCTCTTCTCTGAGCGGGAAGAGGTGCTGGAGCAAATCGACGCCATCCAGCGGGCCCCGACACCTAAGAAAGGCAGGCGACCAAACAAGCGCAAAGTGTCGATGTCCAAGACAGCCCCCGTTAGGCCACTGTCAAAGAACCCGTTTGATGTTTTGGCCGGTCAGGATTAAAATATCGACGCTATTTGAAGGCCCAAAATGTGAAGAGAATGGCCATTGCACCGTAAGTCTCTACAGGATGCTCTGTGAAAATGTGTTGGAAAGCTCTCAAGCACATTCTAGTAAAAGAGCAAGGCCTATGCTATTACATGAGCGGCCTCACTCATTGTTACAGCCTTGATTTGCATTTGAACAGGCTGTCAGAGAATGTAGGAAAGCCTCTTCCAAATGTATTACGGCCTGGTGTAACAGTGCATAGAAGAACACCTTCGGGATACGGTACAAATGAACAGATTCTACGATGACAATAGACATTCTCAATGAAAATTATACGTAGTAACGGCTGCTATCCAACCATGATGGAGAGTCAAATGCTCTTGAGTTCAACTGTCTGATTCGATACTAAGTGTGAATCCCAGGGTTAGGGGACCGACTGGGTAACTACCTAGCAATCAGCTTATCGTTTATCGAGGTACCCCTCTAACCCCTCCAAATTCTTTTCGTTCTGAAAAAAACCGCCCACCTCACCTCAGCCTCCATGATGGCCTCCGCAACAGAATCCGCGCCGGCCGGCTCCACCATCCTCGCCCTCCGAGAGAGCCTCTGCTCTGAGGCAACGCCATTGCCTGTGCGCTTCCGCGCCCTCTTCTCCCTCAAACATCTCGCGACACATAATATCGGCGACGAGTCGCTTGCAGCCATCGAAGCCATCGCCGCTGCGTTTGCGTCGCCTTCAGCACTTCTCAAGCACGAATTAGCTTACTGTCTCGGGCAGACGGGCAATAATGCCGCTGTTCCCCATCTGACGGCCGTTCTGGAAGATCTACAAGAGGACTCGATGTGCAGACACGAGGCGGCCGAGGCGCTGGGCGCGCTGGGTGACGCGCAGAGTCTGGGCGTTCTGCAGAGGTTCCGTGATCGGGCTGGGGAGGACGTGGTTGTCACAGAGACTTGCGAAATCGCAATCGACAGGATAGAGTGGGAAAATTCAGAGCAGCGAAAACAAGAGAAGCTACGACAAAGGTGCTTATTCTCGTGCGGTCTATTAGCTGTCGAATGCTAGCTAACGCAAAGGCAGCGATTTTTCCTCAGTCGATCCCGCCCCCCCTATGCCGGAGGGCCATAAGTCGGTAGAGGAGCTTGAGGAGGCCCTGATGGATACAGCACTTCCGCTTTTCCGACGATACCGGGCCATGTTCGCCCTGCGCGATCTAGCATCCCCCCCCGACCTCCCAACCGCCGTACCCGCAGTCCAAGCTCTTGCCAAGGGGTTTGCTGACCCGTCGGCTTTGTTCCGCCACGAGATCGCGTTCGTGTTTGGGCAACTATCACACCCGGCATCCATCCCCGCCCTCACGGCTGCCCTCAGTAACCTTGAGGAAGCGAGTATGGTCAGGCACGAGGCTGCTGAGGCGCTAGGAAGTCTCGGCGATGAGGAGGGTGTCGAGGAGACACTCAAGCGTTTCTTGCACGACAAGGAGGTGGTTGTTCGGGAAAGCGTCATTGTCGCGCTAGACATGGCCGAGTTTGAGAAGAGCGGTCAGACCGAATACGCCCTGATCCCAGAGGTTGGCACTGCTTGAAGTTGAAGCAACCAAAGTAGTATCATGTAGTGGTAGATCTGACATTCTGGGAATCCAGAGCCTACTCTTGACTTGTGTCACGCCTTAATTGTTTATCGACCACCTGTAGTTTCTCGGGTTAGTGGAACGCCAGTAACACGACAGAGATGTAATAAAAAGGGCGGCCGTACCTGTGTCCGCAAGTGCAGTTGAACAGAATTGTTGAGCCTTCATCCGCACCACGCTGCTGCACCTCGGAGTACCGGACACCACGAATGCCACACTTCGGGCAGTCCGTGTTTGTATCCATCCTCTCGGTCTGGACCTTGTGCCTTTCCACTGTCTGGACAATCGAAAGTTTTTGGCGCAAAAGAGAAGGGAAGTCGGAAGGCTTCGTCCGCGTTGTGATGGTCCTCGGAGGGTGGTCTGGAAAACTGATCAGTCGAGGGTTTCGCCACAAGGGTCGCGTCCCAAGGACTCGCCTGGGTTTTCAGCTCCGCAGCAGTCGCAACGGAGGATATTCTTCTCGCTTCCCTTGGATGCGGGCAGAAGATTGCCGCAATCTGTACAGAAAATCAAAGAACCGATTGCCGACATGTTTGGAGCGAGCTGGAAGATATGGACGGAATGCGACCAAGAAGTTGTGGGAGTTGAAGGTTTTACTTATCACCGAGACTGAGCAGCAATCGTCAAATTTTTTGGGCTGTCCATTGCCGGCGGCATTTCAAAAGGCTTGGCCTTGCAGATGGGCATGGCGCACAGACCGCAGCGTGCCCACAACCAGGCTCTGGAGTCAGACAGGCATGGGCAGACGAGCCAGGGTCTATTCACTAGCGCAGAGCTTTTGGTGGATCTGGAGTTGAACCTCAACTCGGTCCTGTCGCCAAACCCACATGAACTCACGCGCTCCCGTCTAGACGCTCCCTCCGGATCCGGCGAATCCCCCGCGCAACCGACAAGTCCGCTTCATTCCATCATCGCCATCGCCAGTCGCCGTATGGCGAGTCATCGCTAACCCACGCCCTTATCCGTATCGGCTGCAGTTCACTGGGTGCGGTGCCCGACCAAGGCTGTTCTGACGCCCAGCCATGCGCCGTGGATAGCGACCACCATGTCAACCCCTCGGCCCGGAGCCCACAATGGCGGACCGGCTGCAAGCAGCAACTCGCAACCCTCGACGGGCAGCTCTCAAGCCTTTTCGAGGCCGTTCGCGCTCTACGAGGCCATTCCTTATACACCTTTTACCTCAATCGTTCCGTTTGACTCGGGTACGTGCACGCATTGTTACTCGACACCTCGAATTCCGCTCCTTCCATTTATCTACTGTTTCGCGCGAGAAAAATCTTGCCTAACCATTCTCAACGCACAGGTGTGCTTCCTGCGCCATCCATCGGCTCGGCTTCACCTGCGCCCAGTCTCGTCGACCTCGTGCCCAGCCAAGAGTTCGATGCTCTGAACCAAGAGGCCCGCGGCCACGACCAGCCATCGAAGCGTTTGCAGCAAACGGTCAACCAAGTCCAGCACTTGATTGAGCGTGGGGCTGTGACCGATTTGTATGTTACCAGGCCATCGCCAAGCGCAGACTTACTGACTTTCCGACAGCAACTTCAAAACTGGCCCCAGGTCCTCCGGTACTTCTAGCAAGGCGCATACCTCTTTGGCATCCAACCTTTCCCCGGTATCTAAAATGGTCTATGACCAAACAGCAATGTCTTTTCGGTACCCGACGCCCGATACGCCGTCCCAGTCTCCGCCACCGAATGGGCAACAGGTTACGGCTCGCGCCTCCGCGCCTCCAAAGGCGTCACCACTTGCGCCGAAACCAGAGTCGTTGAAACCGAGTACAGCTACCCCCAAAAATAAGCATGCGCATGCGCAGAATGAAAAGAAGATTGAGATTGTACTGCCGACTAAGAGTCAGAGAGACCAGGCGGCTTCGCTCCTCAAATCTAGCGCTAGTCCAACTGTAAGCGCGGCTGTGACCCCAGTTTCCGCACCTCGAATCAAACAGCCGCTGTCTCAACAGCCAGAGCGGCCATTGCTCTCGCCACAAACGATAAAGGCCAAAGACGATCGGACTCTCACACTGCCCACGCAACCGCCGTCAAAAGCCCAAAAAACCATCACGGTTGAGCTCCCTAGCGCAGCCTCCTTCAACAAGAGTGAATTTCTTGTTGTCCCGGATGAGCCGGAAGAACCAATAAACCTATCGGCTCGGAAACGAAAAAGAGATGGGGTTGATGGCGACAATACGTATGGCGAAAGCCTGGATCTTCGGCAACGCTCAGATGCCGCTTATCATGAGCTCAAAATCTTCTTACAGGATGCTTTCCAGGCTGACAATCATGCTCAGCACACCCAGTCCGACAATAACCTTATCTGTCTCACCCTGGATAACGAGACAAGCTTGTCGTCTCAGTCCCAGCTAAGGGCGCAATTCCTGCTAAGCAGGGCCATCAACCTGAATTGCTTCAGCAGCGCGCCTCTGGACGATTTACTTCGTCTTCAACGGCTTTGCGACAGCGCTCTGAAGCAAGTGGAATCTGTAGACTTCAAAATTGAGGTCTCATGGAATGCTTCCGATGCTGAGCAGTGGTTACAGCAGCTGCCTACTCTCGAACTCGCGATCCGGGCTGCGAGAACTTCATTGATGATGATGTGCGGCGGGCGGGAGGACAAGCAGCTTTACTCGGAAAACACGATAGAACGGTGTCTCAGCCTGTTCAAAGGTGTCACCGACGGCATCGTTATACCAATCGCGGAGTTGAGAGGTTCGGGGAACGCCGCTGAACTATTCAAGTGCCTCTCGCTCAGCAAGAAAAAGCTAGTCGTCTTCTTCAACGACTGCCAGAAGCTCTTTGCGCTGATGTCCACAATGATATCGAAGGTTGACACCTCGGGGACCGTCACAGGTGGCCTAGAGTACGCAGCGACACAGCTGGTATTCATGGAGACTGCCCACTCGGAGAAGGATTCCGTCATCGACACTCAGAAGTTCGATGGCCTTCGTCTGGCAGCTATGGATATGCTGTCGCAAATTTTCTTGCTCAACCCAACGCAACGCCAGGGAATCTTTGACGACATCTTGGGTTCTCTGGAGAAATTGCCATTGGGAAAGCGGGCGCGGACTTTTAAGTTGGTGGACGGCACCAGCATCCAACCCGTTTCCGCTTTAATTATGCGCCTGGTCCAAACGAGTGCTGGACGGGTCGATGATGTTAGGCAGGCTGGCCGATCAGCGGCCCTACAGTCACTCGAAGATGGTGCGGAGGGAGTCTCCAGTAGCATCAATGGGGCAATTACCTCACTCTCAATTGGTAGTGAGGAGATTGCTGCATCTCAACACGGCGGAGCAATCAAGGCACTTACCAACATCGCCAAACCGTTGATGGAAACGGCCAGGCGCAACGCGCACCATGTCATCCAGTACATGGTCACGCGAGCGCTGAATTCCACGAAATCAGGCGACAACCCGTACCGTAATCTCCTGGACCTGTTCGTCGAGGACTTCACCCTTTGCCTGGACAATCCAGACTGGCCCGCAGCCGAGATGCTCCTACAACAGCTCATGTTCTTCATGCATAAGAATCTCAACGAGAAGGCAGTACCTGCGAAGAATATGGCACTTGAAGTGTTCGGCATTATAGGTGCAGCAATCTCAAAGCTCCGCGGCCATGTGCGAAGGACGGCGGGCGCTCTGGACGCTAGGGATGCAGACGAGCTTGGTCTGTATCTCACTGATCTAGCATCCTCGGCACTAGAGCAGAAATCGCGACCACAACAGATGGTGGCTTGGGTTGGCCCATACCGCGCGACTTTGGAGTATCTTCAAAGTCGATTTGCCGAAGATCCACATCTGGCGAGTGCCATCACCTTCATCGTGTCCGACTGGGCCAATAAAGTCTCTATGTTCTATGAGGGTTGTGACGAAGACGAGGACCACGAAGAACGAGACCAAGAGCTCGGGCGCCTTGCCTACAGACTTCGGGAGATGACACAGGATCGCCAATGGCTTTCAAGCCAGTTTTCCTTCAAAGAGGTCTCTGTCACCCAGGCCCGGCTTTCATATGCGACAATCCTCCTGCGATCCCCACTCTGCGAGGCTTTTGGCACCATCTTGAGAACCCTTCTCAATTCGATGGCCAGCGACCAGCCAACGGTGAGAAGCAAGAGCTTGAAGAGCGTCAACCAAGTCTTGGAAACGGATCCTTCGATTCTCGATGGAGACTCTGTTGTCATCCCCATGATTCTACGATGCTCCAGCGACATGTCGACACAGGTCCGAGACTCGGCACTTGGCCTCATCGGCAAATGTATTGGCATGCGTCCCGCGCTTGATGAATCAATGATCGAAACAGTGGTGGAACGATTCAGTGATGCAGGCCCCGGGGTGCGCAAGAGAGCCATGAAACTAGCCAAAGACATCTATCTTCGCAATAGCAACAAGGTTTTGCGAAGCAGAATCGCCAGCGGGCTACTGCACCGCGTTCACGACCCGGAAGAGAGTGTTCAAGACCTCGCTCGGCAGATGATTGAAGAGATTTGGTTCTCTCCGTTCCACAATGGTGAAAACTCCGCCATCTCACAAACATCACTTGCCGATCATGTTTCTTTGATGGTGCAGACGGTCAGGCAAGGAGGCATCAGCGTCACCACCGTTCTCGAAAAGGTGCTACACACTCTCTTAGCACCCGAGTCAAAGTCAGCGCAAGCGTCGCTTGAGGTTTGCAAGAAACTAGTGGCGGGCATGTTCGAGCTGATCGACAACGAAGACTCGACCGATCCTTCTGTGCCCTCGAGCCGCGATGTCCTGCAAGTTCTGGTCATATTTGCGAAAGCGGAAGCCAGCCTCTTCACCTTTGAGCAGCTCTGTCTTCTTAAGCCGGTGATTCAGAGCATCAGCAGCAGCTTGGATCTAGCGACGAGTAAATATGTGGTTGTGGTATACCGCAGGGTTCTGCCTCAATTGTCGACGGCACACCAACAATTCCTGATTGATGTGCGGGGTCTCCTGCTACCTACCTTCTCAGTCGTTCCTCGTTCGCTGCTCGAAGACATCGTACCGTGTACCTGGATTATCAGCACTCTGCTGAATAATTTCAACAATATATCCAGGTTGTTGAAGTCCGCCCTGGAAGCTGTTGAAAAACTGCGCAGGGCGAGCGACAGAAAGCCCCTTGAACTACAAGCTACCAAGCAGCTGATCAAATATACGCTCATCATCGGCATGATTGGCAAACATTGTCAACTGGATGGTCACCTTGGACCGCAGGGGGAAGCTCTGAAAACCTCATTCCCAAGATGGAACGGAGATTCGGTCTCGAAGCTCATGGTAGACACCGTGCTGCCTCTAGCCAACCCAAAGTTCTCGCTGGAAGTGAGGAAACAAGCGCTAGACTCGGTTGGTTTGGTCTGTGAATCTTCTCCCAGGAACTTCGCATCTCCAAACGTGTACACCACTTTCCAGCAGGTATTTGACAGCCAAACCCCGGATCTTGAGGGCATGGTTCTGCGCTCTTTCCGGGACTTCCTCTTGGCAGAAGAAAAGCGGTCTGAACAAGACCCAGACACGACCGCGCTCAACAGGAAATCCGACAAAAGGCGTGAGCTCACGGTCATCGGCGGTACGAATTACGATGATGTCGCCAGTGCAACAACGAGCAGGTTTTTGAAGGAGATTATCCGTATCGCAATGTCTAGCGAAGGAGATCATGCCTTCCTCGCCGTCGAGGTACTCGCCAGTATCAACCGACAGGGGCTGGTGCATCCAAAGGAGACTGGCGTGACTTTTATCACACTTGAGACTTCTAGCCACCCCAAAATCTCAGAGTACGCATTCTCTGAGCATAGGAGACTGCACGCCAAGCACGAGACTGTTGTGGAACGTGAATACGTCAAAGCTCTACAATCCGCATTTACATATCAGCGAGACGTCGCCAAAGACCCACGGGGCGCTACCACAAACCCCTTCGCCCCGAAGCTCCATCAATGGATGGAGGTCCTCAAAGTTAGTCGGTCCAAGAACCGGCAGAAATTCCTCGAGAAGCTCTGTGTACAGATTGACTTTGATGTGTCTAAGCTTGATGTGTCTGGGGACGTCCCTCATGCTCAGTACGCCCAATTTATCGTTGAGAACATCGCGTTCTTCGAGTATTTAACGGTTGGTGAGCTTCACACCATCGTCTCGGCCATGGAGAAACTCGTGACATCCACAGGCGCAACAGTTGCTCAGGCAATCGAATCGGAAGTCTATGCCGTGCGAATGGATGCTCTCGACTTGGATGCCGCCGAGGCATCGGCCCAAATGAGTTCCAATGTCACACCAAACCGTCTTCGACAATTGGCGGCCGGATCCATGATCCTCCTGGCGGTTTGGGATGTGCGCACATATCTGCGCAAGCTGTACAGCATGGGAACAAACAGCAAGACTAAATCCCAGGCCAAGGATCTCAGCAAAGCGCCACTCAGGTTGCAGGGAGTTACCGGGGACAAGCTCTGGGAAGATCTCACGGCAAATACAACGGCGTTGGCTTCTCCGGAGCGCATGATGAAGACGCTCCACTCCCTCGTTGAGCTCATGAACGTGGACAAGGAGTTCCTTGTCCCAGATGGAGATGATGAAATGAACGGTGAGGATCCGGCTACACCAAGCATGGACGAGGAGGATGATGCAGACGAGCCTTCTGCGGGACGGGGTCGCAAGCGGAAGGCCTCAGGCAACACGCCCGGTGGCAGAAAGAAGAGGGCGCGGTCGTCTTCACAACAACCACGCAAACGTGGCAGGCCGAAAAAAGTGGTTGCCGATGATCCAGATGCTGACGGCGAGTTCGATGACTGGGCGTGATTGTATTACTATCATTATTTTTATGGGACACGGCGCAAGGAAACACTGTTCATCACCGCTACCTCTGGTGGCGTTTGGCGCGGGCTTTCTGACATTTCTGGAGTTTTGGCCGGATGGCAAAACGGCGGCTTTCATATTGGGAGTTGATCATGATACCTCTTACTTAGCTTCTCGGTGTTCCAGAGGCGCGACCGCACCATGGTTGCAACGTTCTATAGCTGAAACGGCGGGCAGTGGTGTGGAGCGCACCACTGGGCGGGCAGAATCAATAATCTGCGCTATCTACACCGTTCTTTTGCTGTTGTTCGATACCCAGTGGTTTGCCGAGGTCTGGAGCAATTGTGGACTTGTCTTTTTAACATTCCAGTTGACCGAGGGCCTATGACGTGGGTCTCTTGGTACGGATCCGGGGTCCGTGGGATCAGTGGCGCCCCACATCCCCGCAAATGTCCCGAGAGGCCGACGCCGAACAAGCTCCCTACAGCGGTGATGATTCAAAAGATAGTTGTTCCCGCATGTCTCCGGTCGGGAAACTCGCATTTTCTTCCAGCTTATCGAGCACCTACTCTGTTAATACCGACTTAGTATCCTTACCGTGACTAGCGTGTTTTCGGCCATCCTCCTTTTCTTTTTTTTGCTCCGCTCGGTAAACTGAGCTGGATTGGAGGCGACTGAACGAAACTGAACCAGAGAGACGAGGAGGACCTGTGACGACACGGCCACGCATAGGTACCAATTGGTGGATTTCATGGTCGCTTGGAAAGCTTGCCTGCTCCAGAATTGTGCTGGAAGGGAAAGGAACAGAAGGGAGATACATACGCCATGGCGCAGGGAAATGGGGCGTTGACGGGCGCTGAGGTCGCAAAACATAACAGCTCAAAGGATTGCTGGGTTATTGTTCATGTGCGTTCCGCTATTTCCCTCGAACTTGGGAATGAGGCCTCGGATACGTCGGATCGTTATGCTGATACGTATGCTGTGTTGTATAGGGGAGGGCATATGATGTCACCGAGTTCTTGCCAGGTCGGTGGTTACTTTCTGCTCCCCTTGGGGTTGCAGGTTGAAGGTGCTGACCGACTGAGTAGAACATCCCGGGGGGGTGAAGATTATCCTCAAGTATGCGGGGAAGGACGCGACAGAGGAGTTCGAGCCTATCCATCCGCCAGACACGCTGGAGAAGTACCTCGATAAGTCGAAGCACTTGGGACCCGTCGATATGACCACAGTGGCCAAGGAGAAGGAACAAGGGTCGCCTGACGAGCAAGAGCGCCAGAAGCGCATCCTAGAGATGCCGCTACTCGAGCAGTGTTATAATCTGATGGACTTTGAGGCTGTCGCGCGCAGGGTCATGAAGAAGGGTGCCTGGGGGTACTACTCGAGTGCTGCGGATGATGAGATTGTGAGTTGCTTTCTTCTCTGGCGAGAGGAGAGGAGGCGGTTGAGCTGACTCTGGCAGACGTTACGCGAGAACCACGGGGCATTCCACCGCATCTGGTTCCGGCCCAGGATTCTTGTTGATGTTGAGAAGGTTGATTTCAGCACGACAATGCTGGGCACCAAGGTGGACATTCCGTTCTATGTGACGGCCACGGCGCTCGGCAAGCTTGGGCATGTCGAGGGCGAGGTGGTGCTTACGCGGGCGGCGCACAAGCACAACGTGGTCCAAATGATCCCAACCCTGGCGTCGTGCTCCTTCGACGAGATTGTGGACGCAGCCGGGCCTGGTCAGGTGCAGTGGTTGCAGCTGTACGTCAACAAGGACCGCGCCATCACGCAGCGCATCGTCGAGCATGCGGAGCGGCGTGGGTGCAAGGGGCTGTTCATCACGGTGGACGCACCGCAGCTAGGGCGCCGCGAGAAGGACATGCGGTCGAAATTCGAGGACCCTGGCAGCAACGTGCAGAGCGGACAGAGCACCGACAAGAGCCAGGGCGCGGCGCGCGCCATCAGCAGCTTCATCGACCCGGGGCTGAGCTGGGCCGACATCCCGTGGTTCCGCAGCATCACCAAGATGCCCATCGTGCTCAAGGGGGTGCAGCGCGTCGAGGACGTGATCAAGGCCGTCGAGATGGGCGTGCAGGGCGTAGTGCTGTCCAACCACGGCGGCCGCCAGCTCGACTTTGCGCGGTCGGCCATCGAGGTCCTGGCAGAGACGATGCCGGTGCTGCGCGAGCTGGGGCTCCAGGACAAGATCGAGGTCTACGTCGACGGCGGCGTGCGGCGCGCGACCGACATCATCAAGGCGCTGTGCCTGGGGGCCAAGGGCGTGGGCATCGGCCGCCCGTTCCTATACGCGATGTCGGCGTACGGCCTGGACGGCGTCAACCGTGCGATGCAGCTGCTCAAGGACGAGATGGAGATGAATATGCGCCTGATTGGCGCCACCAGCATCGATGAGCTGAGCCCCAGCATGCTGGACACCCGCAGCCTCTTCAACCACGGCGCCACGCCCGCCGACAGCCTCGCCTATTCCGTGTACGACCCACTCGTCACCCCAGGGCAGCGGACAGGTGTGGGTTTGGCCGACAAGGCCAAGGCAAAGCTGTGATGCGCTACCCCCGTACCGGTTCACTGGGTGGATATTTTGTCATTGTACGAAGTACCAGACAGTAGACTAGTCGGGGAAGGTGACTGACGCAAGCTGTGGGTACTTTGCCCGATCATGGATCGTCCGTCATCTGGACAGTGCCTCCCGTGTACAATCCATTCTCGCTCTTTATTAGACCAATGCAAGGCTTATTCAACACGCGGGTGAACCTTAGCGGTCCGCCGTTGTCAACGGATGGTCAGCAGCCTCTTCATCCTTGACGGGGCCATGAGCCCGCTGCGTAGACAGAGTCGCCGGCCCCTCCTCTTATTTTGTTTGGCATTCCAGGTTCTCTGGCATTTGTCGTGCCCTCGTTCTCTGCTTTCTCGCAAACCAGGCAACCTATACCCACTTCAGGGCTGCCCGCACGTCTTGTCTTTTGCCGGAGTTTCTCTCGCATCGCACTGCAATCCTTCGCTAATCTATGACGTCAAATCTGATTGCAACTTAACGTTATCGCAACCACGAGCCCGTCGGCGTTGCAATCGTAGGAAAAGATCCTTGCACTCGCAGCGGTTTTGCCTGCCGGGCTGCACGCACGGGCCACATCATCCCCGCACCCACTGAGAGGGAACCCTGCGGGCAACAAAACAGAAGGACCCTTCTCCACTAGACACGCCGACCCGCACCGCTTTCCCCACGCTTCAGGTAACCCCCCGCCGTCGTGGTTCGGCCTCGACGCTCGATTAGAGCCAGACAGAGGCAGAGCAGACGCAGACCCCGAGACAATGTCGTCGCTCGAGGCCAAAATCGTCATTCTCGGCTCCCAGGGCGTCGGGAAGACGTCGCTGGTGACGCGATATTGCAAGGGCGCCTTCAATCCCGCCCAGATCACCTCAACCGTCGGCGCGAGCTTCCTGACCAAGCGCGTCGTCGACTCAGACACAGACACCGTAGTGCGCCTGCAGATCTGGGACACTGGTAAGTCTTCCAACCAATCTCATTCCCGTCGGGTTTTGCGCTGCTGCAATGCAATAGGCACAGTCCAGTAAGCAAAAGTTCCAGTTCTGACCAAGGCAATCAACAAATCGCAGCCGGCCAGGAAAGGTTTCGCTCCATCTCCCGTCTCTATTACCGGGGCGCGAACGCCTGCATCCTTTGCTACAGCATCACCGATGCGCAGTCCTTCGCCGAGATGGGCATCTGGTTGACCGAGCTGCGCCGAAACCTCCCGCCCGACATCGTCCTGCACGTCGTAGGCACCAAAGCTGACATCGTCGCCCGCGACCCATCGCGGCGAGAAGTGCCCTTCGAGCGGTGCATTGCCTATGTGGCCGAGAATCTCGCCCCAGGCCTATCGTCAACACCTCCCCCGACGGCCAGCCCACTCAGCATCGTCCAGAGCCACCAGCATCCAACAGCCACCCCGCTCCCCAGCGCCGAGCCCCGTAGTCCTAGTAGTAAGCGTAGCTCTGGCTTCTGGGGGCAGGAGGTAGGTTGGGATGCCTGCCACGAGATCTCGGCCGAAAGCGGCGAGGGTGTCGAAGAAGTGTTTCGCGTTGTCACGCGCAAGCTGGTCGAGCAAAATCGAAAGATGCAACAGGCGTTGCTAGCCGCCACCGCAACTCCAGGTGGAGATGGGTACACACCCGTCGGTATGTCAGGTGGCCTATACCCAGGAGCCGATGGCTCAGGTTATTTTGAAGGTGCCAACCCACGGGGAAGTTTTAGGGTCGGGCGGGACCGGAGGAGCTGGCTCTTCTCCCCTGGCTTCTCACCTGCCGTGACGGTGGATCAGGCCGGTGAGGGCGGAGGGCAGGGACAAGCTGACGGGATAAAGCCCAGGAAGAGGTGTTGCTGAAGATATCCGACACACAATTTGCATTGATGGTTTGCATGGGATACCTATCTCGCAAGGACGGAGTAGGGCTCTCTTTCTATTGTCTCTTCACTTTGCGTTTATATGTCAGCTGGGTCTTGCATATTCTAGCCTTGTTCGGTTCTAGTATGGTGCTGCATGGCGAGGGGTTCCTTTTCTTCCTTCTTCTCGGTATGGTGGCTTTTCTCGAACTATATCAGGCGCGCGAACTGGGTTGTGTTTTTGGCGTAGGGATAGGCAACAGGGTCACGGTCTGGCGTTTAAGGCTTTCCGGGTTGTACTGGCTACGGTGTCCGTTTCCGTACTGGCATGAGGTTTACAGTCTCAGTACTCATGAATTCAAAGATACTTGACAAAACCTAAGATAGGTGACGAATCCGTGTGTATATGAATGCGCTATGTTTTCGACACACTGAATAATGTGCCTGAGGCAACAACGCTCTTTTGTTTCAAGGGACCTCATTGTCCTCAAGCATGAACGAGAAGACCATCATCTTATACCATTACCCCCAGAACTAGGACCCAAACATACACACCTCACCCCTACCGTTTTGCAATCCCCTCCGCAAACTCCACAAACATCCCGAACGCCCTCTCCACATCCTCCCTCCCCGTCGTCCTCACACTCGTCACCATTCGAATCGCAAACCGCCCCTCCAGCACGGTACTAGTAACCCACATCTTCCCCGTCTCATTCACCTTGTCATACAACAGCCTAGTCCTCTCATTCCTCTCCCCTTCATCTCCCCCGACCACTCTAAACACCGTCAGCGCAAAACTCGGCCCGCTCACAACCTCAAACAAGTCCCCCCTCCCTCTCACCCACCCCGCGAAATCCTCGCCGTACTGCGTCGTCTTCCGGATGTACTCCCTCAGCCCCGCCGCACCGTACGACCGGAGAACAAACCAGATCTTCAGCGAGCGGAAGCGCCGCCCCAATGGGATCTGCCACTCGCGGTAGTCGGTCACGAGGCCGTTGGCGGAGGGCGTGTTGGTGTACACTGCCTGGGAGATTGTCAGGGCGAGGATGAACCAGGAGCGGTCGCGAACGTAGAGGCAGGAGGCGTCGAAGTTGGTGAGCAGCCATTTGTGCATGTTCATGTTGAAGGAGTGGAAGTGTTGCGTGAGGGGGATGGACACGGCGGCTTGGACTTCGGGGCATACGAGGGCGGCGCCGGCGTAGGCCGCGTCGACGTGTACCCAGATTGAGCCTGGGGTGGAGGGGGAGGATTCGTAGGTGGAGAGGGTGGAGGTGATGCCGGCTAATGGTAGGTATCCGTTAGTTATCTCCTTTCGAAGGTTGTTTGGGAGTTTGGGAATGTCTCAGGTGTGGTTGCCCTCTCCCTGAGACAACCAGGGCGGCTATGAAGGACCAACCAAAAAAAGGGGGGAGGGGGGAGGGGTTAAAAGACGTGATTTGCCATACAGAAGTCGTCGACGGCGCAGGTGTCGGTTGTGCCGAGGGTTGCGGTGAGGAAGAAGGGCTCGAGGTTACGGACGCGGCAGTTGTCGAGGGCGGCGGCGAGGAGGGGCCCGGTCAGGGCGTAGTTTGAGGCGGATGTGACCGGGATGGTGATGAAGCGCACGCCCAGGATGAGGGCGGCTTTTTTGGTCGAGCTGTGGGTTGCTGAGGTGGCGAGGGCGACCATGCGCGAGCGCTTGGCGGCAATGGCGTCTTCGAGGGTGTCGCCTGAGAGAGAGGAGGGGATTGTCTCGCGGAGGTGTTTCTCGCGCGCAGCGACCATGGCGGTCAGAACGGCCTCGGAGGCGGAGCCTTGGATCACGCCCCCGCCGAGGGTTTGGCCCGTGGAGTGGAAGCATTCGGGCAGGCCGAGGAGCTTCGCCAGCCAGTCGAGGACGATGGTCTCGAGCTCAGTGACGGCCGGGGAGCAGATCCAGTTGAAACAGGCCCCGCTGAGGGCGGCGCTGTAGAGCTCGCCGAGAATGGACGGGTAGGAGGTGGCACAGGGGAAGAAGGCGTGGAAGCCGGGGTGTTGCCTAGGGCTGGTGTGTGAGCGACGGCCGGGCAGGCATGTAAGTCTTGATCCAGCTCACCAATGTGTAATGCCAGGGAGGATCTTTGCTTCGATGTCTTGCTGGATATCACTCCATGGCTCGCCGTCTTCGGGGGCTTCAGTCGGAAGGATCTTTCTCAGGTAGCCCGGCTCAACAGTCGAGACAACTTGGCGGTCGCCAATATTGTCATAGTAGTTGACAACTGGGCTGTTTGTTAGAATGATAACCATGGCTTGTGATGGGGGTGCTTACTCTCATCAATCGATGAAATGGCTGCCTCTCTGAAACCCTTGGAGTCCATCTCGAGGCTTTGTAGCCTGCAGATACGAAACTCGAGCTGTAAGTAAGGTAGCAGTTGCACAAGTGGCTTAGATGTCAGTCGGCAGGCCGATGATGATTGAATAGGGCTCCGTGAGCTCGAGCCTGACGGATCCTTCGATATGCGTTCAGTAGCTGATATTCCAGCAACTATGTAGACATATGGTATATACGCTTCAGGTCACCTTGAGTTATACCTATGTACCCCAAGTCGTGCAAGGGATGAATGGTAACGGTCTGGAAACGAGCTGAGATTAAGTGCTGTTGCTGATTTCCGCATAGCTATAAACTGCAGGCTGAGGCCGAAAACCGGCTCCCGCGTTTTTGCCTCGGTGGGATTCGAACCAATGTAGCTGTCAACGTACATATACGCCTTCCCATTTGCATTCAATAGTTAGCGTCGGATATAGGTAGCCGCAACGATTGAAACATGATGCATCTATATTTCTCGATGCTTGTCCACTACGGCGTGGCATTCCTTGTCACAAGAAATCTCAGCGGGAACCTGCTTTCTTAATCAGAATTAAGAGCAAAATTGGCAGTGGGATCCAACATGCCCATGGTAAGCCGGGTGTGTTTTCGAACCCGCAGCAACACATCGGTCGTGGCTTAAAGTCGAGACACTCCGCCAGGTCATCGACCTTTCCCGGCCCTAAGCGGATATAAAGTCAGATTTCATTTGTATGGTGTGTTCCAGCGGTGTTCATACCAATGCACTTCACCTGTTCTCCAGAATAATCCAAAGAGTCGCAGCAGTAAGCCAGCAGCCTCCCCGGGCAGCTGCTTTTATCCCGGATATTCATGTTCGACATCTTCATATCGGAATTCGAAGGGACGACTCGCCCAAACGCCGTACTGGCTAAGGCGGCGAAGATAATGGATGAAATGCGCATTGTCGATGCGTGCCGTTCCCTGGCCAGCAGTTCGGTGAGGGTTCAGAGCGAACCATTGACCGAGCGGGAGGTGCGTTTATAGTCGCAGTCACGGATAAATTCATTCGATCTAGACCCCGGGCAAGGGCTCACTCAGGATCTGAACCCCGGGGTTGGGAACCGATTTCCGTGCTGACCTGACCTCCCCCATGACAAAATAATCGAGACACCAAAAAAACGCCGATCCCCACATTAAATACATCTTCTGCCAGCGACGACCGAAGTTGCAATTGCGATAAAAACCACGAAAACTGGCTCGATTCAATCCAAACCTCACAGTCCTACTCACATCCACTGTTAGAGCTCCTATTAATTTTATTTTTTTCGATTTTCTTGCTCCTGGTTTGGCGACGGAACCCGCATGCAAAGTTTTGGTGTCTCGATTAAACTGTCATGATGGAGCGAGCTGACCTCGTCGCTGACATGGATTGAGGTAGGAGCCTGCAGATATGCCTTGCATACGGCGCGGTAGTTGATAACAGCCCAATTTGTATGGGTAGTCCTTTTTTCTATTCGACTTGGCAGAATAATGGTGACAATAATATTCGACATTGAACAATTCAATCGGATGGAAGTCACGGGAAACATCATTGTTCGATGAGATCGGACGAGCCAAGGACGGGGCTTGGCGCTTCCCGCGAATTAGCCCAGAGCGATCTACGGAGCACAGGCCACATGGCTGGGATCTTGGTTGGGTTACAGCGGGACACCTGGTGACGTCGTCCCTCGTTTCTCTAACTCCAGCTGGTTCTTGGGTATGATCTAGAGCTGTCCATCGTCACCGCCTCACTTTTGCCAGCTACACGAACCGACTCCGTGACGCCGATTCAACGGTTGACTTCCTTGAGTTCCCGGACCTCACGACTAACATTTGGCGCGCCTCCCCTGCTGCCCCTTTTTATTGCGGCCTTTTTCCTCCCAGGCGTCGCGATGGCGGGGCTTCCTGGCTTAATGGGTGACAAGAAGAACGAAGCTGGGCTCAAGTCCAATTTTGAGTAAGACCCCTATCTTCTATGATAGATACCTCAATTGTAGAGTTTGGAGGCCGAAGCTTATGTTGTTTTGCACGCAGCGTCGACTATGTGATCCACTACAAGCTTCCCGCCTCCGGGTCCAAGACCGAAACCGCCGAAGCGGAGGCCGCCTTTGTGCAGCTCGTACAGGCCCTCGCTGATGTGGGCTTCGCGACCGAGGTCCGCAGCGGCGGCAAGTCCTCGCTGCTGGTCTTCACGAAAATTGCCTCCGAAAAGCTGCTCAACAACCAAGTCTACCGCTACCGCGTGCAGGACTGGCTATACGGTGTGCGCGCCGCCGCTCCCAACCAAGACCTCTCCAAGTACTTTGACGATGAACCCGTCACTGAAGCAGAGCGTCTGCGTCTTGCATACCTCCTCATCACCAAGCCCAAAAACGAGGGTGGCGCTGGTATCTCGCCCAAGGTTGGGCAGTGGAAGCATGTGGCGTCCATCTTCCCCCTGCACGACCACGCCTTCAACCGGCAGTGGATCAAGCAGTGGAGCACAAAGTACTACCTCAATGACGACGACATCAACCAGATCCGCGACCGCTTTGGCGAGCGCGTCGCCTTCTATTTCGCCTTTCTACAGTCCTACTTTGCATTTTTGCTCTTCCCGGCCGCCTTTGGCGCAGCCGCCTGGCTTGTGCTGGGCCAGTTCTCTTGGTTCTATGGCATCGTCAACTGCCTGTGGTCGGTTGTGTTTTTTGAGCATTGGAAGATGAAGGAGGTCGACCTGGCTGTGCGGTGGGGCGTGCGTGGTGTCTCCAAGATTCAACACCCGCGTCCGCAGTTCCAATTTGAGAGGGAGGCCCAGGACCCTGTGACGGGCGAGATCGTCAAATTCTATTCGCCATTCAAGCGCCTGGCCCGCCAGCTCCTCCAGATCCCCTTTGCACTGGCATGTGTAACGATTTTGGGAGGCCTGATACTTGGCTGCTTCTCTATCGAGATCTTCATTACTGAAGTTTATAATGGCCCCTTTAAGCAGTATTTGGTAATTATCCCCTCCTATGGGATCTGGCCTGTTGCTAACTGTCCTAGACTTTCCTGCCCACGATCATCCTTTCCGTGTTCATGCCGACTTTCTCCACTTTGTTGACAAAGCTGGCGCAGCGGCTGACTGACATGGAAAACTATGAGACCATGGATTGTAGGTGCATCGGGCCGCCCCGCGAAGCGCCGCCGCTGACATGCTGCTGCAGCCCACCAAGCCTCCTTTGTCCAGAAGATTTTCGTGCTTAACTTTATTACCTCGTACCTTGGCATTATTCTTACAGCATTCGTATATGTTCCGTTTGGGAAGGTCTTGGTGCCATATCTGGACTTCTTCCAGCTCACGGCTCAGAAATTCACCGCCGAGGGGAAAGCACTCCCAACTAAGGACTGGGTAATCAACCCCGACAGACTCACTAAGCAGATCATCTACTTTACCGTCACGGCGCAGGTCGTCAACTTTGCCACCGAGGTCATCGTGCCGAATGTCAAGCGCAAGGTGACCAAGACGGTTGAGAAGGTGTCTGAGAAGAATGGAAACGGACCTATTATCAAGGATGTCCCCGAGGAATGCTCGTTCCTCGAAAGGGTCAGGGATGAGGCTGAGCTTGACCAATATGATGTGACGGTGGACTACCGTGAGATGGTCATCCAGTTTGGTATGCTTTCCGGTCTCGGCTGTTTAAAGTGATCACTAACTCGTTCAAGGCTACTTGTCGCTGTTCTCGGTCATTTGGCCGCTCACTGCGTGCTCGTTTCTCGTCAATAACTGGGTTGAAGCGAGATCCGATGCAATGAAGATTGCTACTAGCTGTCAGCGTCCGATCCCCTGGCGCGCGGATTCCATCGGCCCCTGGCTCAACTCCCTCGGCTTCCTATCGTGGTTCGGCAGCATTACTAGTGCTGCGATTGTCTTCCTCTTCAAGGACAAGAGCGGGCCGGCTGGTTCCCCGTGGGATATTTCCGGTTGGGCTTTGCTGTTGTCGATACTCCTTGCTGAGCATGTGTACTTGGTTGTGCAGATCGTCGTTCGGGGGGTCATTCGCAAGCTGGACAGCCCTGGACTGCAGAAGGAGCGGGCAGAGCGTTTCGCCATGAGAAAACAGCTTCTGGAACAGACTTTCGGTCAAGATATCACCGAGGAGTCCCATGGGCCGGGTATGACGGGAGGGGAGAAGATCACGCGGGCAGCGCTCGAGGAAGAGGCCCGGCAGGAGTCGATAAAGGGGGGCTGGAGCCAAGAACAACAGTAAGACATGGCGGTATAATCAGGCTGCGCAGACACTAATTCGAGAGCATCAGGTTCTGGCAGAGGCAACGGGGCGCAGGAGAGACGATTCAAGTCGGGCGGACAATGATCGCCGAGGTACGTGTTTCCTCCCGGGAAGTAGTTGATGTGATGTGACTGACTTACATGGGTTTGCAGATATCCTCGGCAAATCAGACAAAGGCCAAAAAGTAAGCCTCGGGCTGTGTCGAGGAGCTATTGGTTGAAGGCGGACTGTCGGCTTCAGGGCTGCTTTGTAGGCAGATTTAGCAGGGGCTATTCTTTATCATACTCGACAGATTGAATTTATATCCCGACATGATTGATCTACCACCATATAGTCCCGGGAAGCCTTCGATTTGTGCTTGTGGCGTGAGATACATACTACCACAGCCCCGGGCCTACGCCGAGGCGCGAGGCTGGCTACATGGGCAACTAGTTACTGCGACCTACTTACCACTCAAGGTACCGAACGTATCTCACCGTATAAAATGGGGTTTATGCGCGATGACGACGGGAGAATTAACTTATGAGATGTTTTTTGTATCTGATCTCAGATTGAAAAGCATGCGGTCATTGTACAACGATCTGTCCGACATTGCCGGCAGACGACCCGAGGGTCACCTAGGGTTCCTCCATCACTGCCACGATGTTGGCGGGGAACGAGCCGGCAGTTGCGGTCCTGCAGTTCTGCAGTTCTGCACAGCCTCGTCCATGGGCAATCTAACCGCTCCCGAGGTCACCCCCACTGAATGGCGGCCCAGACTAACCAGAGCCGTGTCTCCAATCCGGACACCGAATGCGGATCGAATCCAGTCGCCGGTGTGCAATCCGTCCGTAGTCGCTGCATTGATGCTAGGGTAGTGCTAATGCTGCATGCGGCCTACGTTGACTATTGAATTTGAATGGTACGGTAAGGTGCATGTACTTAGGGATGAGCAAGGCTCGGGTCCTGGCCACGCAAACCGCCCCGATCGATGGACAAGCAGTGCCCGGGGAACCTGGAACTTGGGCGGAGGACTGGACGGAAGGAAGTGGGTGCACTGCACTTGCAGCCAGCCAGCCTTGTGTGACGACGCCCACGACCGTTGTGCTGCGGCTTCCCGGCTGGGCTTGGGGGGTTGGGTTTGATTGATGCTTGTTTGCTTGCTTACTCTAGACGGACCTTTCCTTGCCTTTTTCTTACCTTGTCAACTACCTACCTAACTGCGTGCTTGGTTTCCCGACCGTTTTCTTGCTCCGGCTTTATTGTCTGAGGGTTGGTTCCAGAGAATTTACTTTACCTTATACCTGAGGTGCCCTGTTGAGCTGTCAGGTGTGTCCTGCGCAGTGGACGGAGTGAGATATTAGTTGGGAAAGAGGAAGGAGCACATGACGACCTCGAGGTAGCCACCTACATATTCACCCCACCCCGTCTTACATCCCTAGTCGCCAACTCTGTTCGACTCGACCCAATTTGATCGGCCGTCGACGACATGGACGCCGACGTGCAGAACCTGGTGGTTTCATCGTTCAAGGACGTGGTCACTAAGGGGCGAACGGCGCTAGAAAATGCTGTTGCCGCGGGGGACTTGTCGATGCAGAAGGCCGCGCAAGGTTTGGTTAGCAATGGCGAGCGGGCGCTGAAGAAGATTGAGCCGCTGTGTAAGCGGCAGGTGGACGAGTATGGTGAAGGGTTTGTGGATGCGCTGAAGGAGAATGGTGAGTTTGTTCAATGTTGTTTTGAGTGGTTGAGGAGGAAGGGGTTAGTTAGTTTGAGGGAGCATGAATGAAGGCTGATCTGTGACAGATGAGATCTCGGGGTTTAGGGAGCAAATGAATGAGATGCTGTGGGACTTGGATGATTGCGTCGAAGTCGAGGGGTTTGATCCGGAGGTTTACTCGAGGCTTCAGACGCTGCTGAGGACGGCGGCGCTCAGAACGGCGGATATCATCGTGAGGATGAAGCTGGAGAAGCTGAGTCCTCGGGTGGCGGTTCAGCCTGTGGTTGAGGATACTGAGATCGTTGACGTCCCCCCTGAGCCAGCAGCCGACCCCTGGGGCGAGACCAACTCGCTGCCGGAGGATGTGAGCATCCCCGAGATTATCAACGGTGTTGCCCGTCGACCCCGAGTCATCCTCGAAAACCACAACGTCCCCGCCAGCATCGGCGCCTGGGAGGACGCAATGGCTACCTGGTCTTCACCGCGTCTGGGGGCCGAGACCCCCGTAGACCCCAAGCTCAACTTCCAGCAAGACCGCCGCTCTCAAGCCTCGTCGGCCTCCCTCAACGCCAACTCGGTCGACACCCGCCCGCTCACCTCCGCCCGCTACTCCCAAGCCAGCTCCGTCACCAGCTCCCTGCCCGACCGCCGCGGGAGAGAAAGTGCCGTCAGCCCCGTCACCGAAACCACCTCCCTCTCCCCGCCTCCCTCCCCCTGGGCCTCGCCCACAACCCACACCGTCCGCCCCATCTCCTCCACCATCCCCGAACAGCCCGGCCTCGAAGCCACCGCCACCCCTGGCCCAACCTTCTTCGACGGCCTCATCCCCGTCGAGTCCTCCCCATCCCTCTCCTCCGGTCTCGAGGTCGCCCGCCCGCGCCGCCCCCACGCCCCCTCCCTCGCCATCGATCACAACTCCTCCTTCCACCTCCTCAAAGGCTTCTGCCCCGGCGCATCCGCTGCCCTCTCCGGCGCCCTCGGCCTCAAAAAAGTCAAGCAACCCTCCTCCACCCTCCTCGGCGCAGCCACCCGCACCGCCGCAAAATGCACGCACTGCATGTTCGAGCTCTCCTGGTCCCTCGTCGAGGCCGACCTTCATCGGCGGTCGTCTGCAAACTACAAAACCGCCGGGGTCGGTTTCCGACTACGCTTTCTGTCGAAGTCACACCTCCCTTCTAAGCGCGTGGACGAGCAGGCGTATGCGTGTCTGTTCTGTGTTGAGGCCGGGAACACCCAGAGGGAGGGCGATGCTACCGTGTGGTTCACTCAGAAGGGGCTGTTTGAGCACCTGGCTACGCATGAGCGGCCGCTGCGGGAGGTGAGGGGGTTGGTTGTGCTTGAGGGGGCGGAGATCCCAGAGGAGAGAAGAGATGATTACGATTTGAGGTTTTTGGAACCCCCGAGGGTGCGCGGAGGGGAGGGGAGTCAGTATTCAGAGGGGATCAGGGGGGTTGCGGCGGAGACGTTCAAGGCTGTGAATGGGGCGTTGAAGACGCCGAGTGATCGCGCGCCGGTGCTGCAGTTTGCGGTGGGCGCGAGGATTGGAGGGGTGGAGTTTCCGGTGAGGTATGGAGGGGAGTGGAGCGTGGGATGGGCGGATGGGACGAGGGCGGCGTTTCCAGTGGAGAGTGTTAGGTTGGAGGTGCCGTGGGAGGTGGGCGCGGTGGAGGCCTTGCAGAGTGCGAGTGCGGGGAGTGGGAGGCGGGCGGTGGCGAGGTGGAAGTATAATCCCCCAAGGGAGGGGAAGGATAGCAGGAGATGGTTGAGGTTGGAGAAGGGGGAGGTGATTGTTGGTGTTAGTTGTGAGTTTGCCCCTTTTTATCTCCTTTCCGTTGGTGTGTTGGTGATACCTACCACAGGTGCTAACGAGATGCCAATAGTCCTCTACGAAGACCACTGGTGTTGGTCAGGCCGCAACGCCAAGGGGAAATGGGGGCTGTTTCCCTCGACATTCATGGAGCCGGGAAGCCTTGTTGAGGGGGCGAGTGTTGAGTCTTCGGCGGGGAGTATCCGCAGCCAGGAGAAGGCGGGCGGTGTGTTTTCGCGGCTTACGAACAGGAGGAAGAGGGAATCGTGGAGAAGTGCGTCGGAGGGGTCGCCGATTAGTGGGGAGACGGCTGTGGCTGTGATGAGGGGGTCGAAGCCTTCTGTTTATTGATCTGGGGGGGAGTTATATACATACATGTAGTGGGCTTGGGGGTAATACGGGGGTCGGTTGGCGTTGGAGTTTATATACCAGTTTGTTGGGTTATTTCTGTGCTGTACTTGGGTAGCGGTGATGGGAATATAGAATGGGTAATTGTGATGATTCCAGTCAATGAAATTGGTTGCTGACTGGACGTATTCCAGGATTGGAGTCGGTCCCTATGACGTTTTTCAGTCTGCTCTAGGTACCCATGATTTGAGCCTGATATCCTGGGTGCAAAGAGAGGTAGAGGATGGGCATCATTGGGCACTAAATGTACCTACCAATGTATCAAGACCAAACCAACGCTGCCCACTCACGTTGCCCCTTGCGGTTGATTTGCCCAATGGCTGCCCATTTTCATGTTCTCAGTGCCCCCTTACCGAGTAACTGCACATGAAAATCTCACCTTTCCATTGACATCAACAGCGTTAACAGCCATATCCACAACCCTCTCACTCACCTTGTGTGTCGTTTCCATACCCGACCATCCCCCCATCTGAGCCCTCAACAGCTTGCCATATCAGTGTTCACACCCGCTGTATCCCTCATCCACATCCCCCATCCCACGCCAAACCAACACATCTCTCACACCCACAATGACAACCCCCCCAGCATCCCTCCCACCCTACCACGAAAAAGGCCTCGACCTCGACATCGACAACTCCGACCTCGAATCCACCTACTCGGACGCAGCCTCCACGCCCTCCACCTCCACAGCACTCTTCACTGACGCATCCACAATCCCCTCGCCCCCCTCCCCTATCCTCGCTCCGCTCCCCTTCCTCCAGCAGCCCTCTCCCCCTCTCACGCGCGACGCAACTCCCTGGCCGGACTCGACTTACATCCTCCTGCACGTGGCTACGCGCCGACCGCTGACGCTGCTACAAGGGAAGGGTGAGTCCTACCTTACCTACCATATCTTGTCCAGCTACGCCACACCGCTACCTACTTACCTACATATGTTCTGTTGTCGTTATATTCTCCCTCTCATACTGGTAGTCCCCCTCAGAACTTGAGTCTAGCACAACTTCCTTTCCAAGACACAGCCATCCCCTGAGCGGGAACCACCACTAACCATCCCTGCATTAACCCACCTCAGCGACCCTCGCCCCTATCTCAACCACCTCTCCGCCCGCAGGGTGCATCCACTGGACATGCGTTCAGCACGACGGCTGGCTCGGGCTACGCAACGCTGCATCATGGACATATCTCGGGCGCAATTTCCAAGGGCAGATCGAGGCTTCGGCGGGACACCACAGGTGGTGGGAGTATCTTTGCGCGCGGAGGCATCCGGAGGGCGGGTATGTACTTCTCAATGTGAATTGTGTGGCCCACGTCATGGAGAAGATTGGGGTTGCGGATGATGGGTGCAGTTTGGTTTTGAGGGAGGAGGCAGCCGTTTGGTAGGTTCCAGCTGTTTTCTTCCCTGTTTCTTGGTCGGAGAATGTGATTTGTGTTGAGCCGGGGGCTTGAGTATTGATCCCCGTATTTTAAGCTAACCTCTGCGCCAGGGAGTTTATCAAGGTACATTCGTGATAGTGAAAACTAGGCACGTCCTGTTTCGCTGAACTCCGCTGAACGATTCCCCTCTCTCAATATACTAGATTTAGACATTATTATCTTCAACCTAAATCTACCAGGGCGCTCTGGGGTGCTTCACCCCAGTACTGATGGCGCCCGGCTCATGAGAAGGCCTCTTCGCTAAACCCCCTACCAGAAGCTGACTCTATGGGGATGAGGGGCCTTCTGCCTTACTCCTGCCAAAGAGACGCCTCAAACCGCCTTTCTTCGGAGTCTTGGGCCTTGTCTCATGACTGTCCATTGACATCTTCGACCGTAACGCGGGCGAGTTGGACCGTACTGGGGGAAAGTCTTTCTCAGGTACCATCGGCTTTCGCTCTACCACCCGTGACGACTGTGGCGTACCCGCTGGTTCTGGCCTCCGTCCTCGATCTTTCCCCTCAAATATCTGCTGCTGAAGTGTGTACTGCGCGTGATGAGATTGTTGTTGCTGAGTAGGCGTTGGCCGACGCTGAGGATACTCCGGCCATTCCCGCACCTCGTCACCGTTGACGACGACATACCAGCGTATGTCTTCACCTCGTTGCAGCTGGTCTCGCAACTTCTCGAACCAGCCCGTCCGCTTGTTGTTGGTCTTCTTGCGTCCTGTCTCGTCGCTCCCGGGCCCCATTATAGGCGGGTCACGGTCCGCCTTCACGCGCTCCTCGTACTTCTGAATCTCCTCGGCGATCGAAACCGACAGATCCACTGGAACCACATAGTCGGCGACATAAGCGTACGGCCGCGAGACCTCGTCGAGGTTCAGCGGGTCGTACTCCTCCAACACCTTTATCACAGACCAATCCTGCGCAAAGAAGTCGGCACCACTGGACCCGCCGTGGCTGTCCCCAGCTTGGGACTCCTGGCGCTGCGATGGTTGCCGGCTGCGGCTGCGGTGGCTTTGACTCTGACTTTGCGACCGACTCCTCTGGCCGCGGCTCTGGGCCGAACTGGGATTCTGGGCGTAGCTGCCGTCTTCGCTAGAGACGGGCGAATTGATGTCACGGCTGGAGGGGCTGCAGAAGGGCAGGAAGTCGAACAAGTTGTAGAAGGACTGGAGGATGCACGATGCACTCTTTGCCGGGATGATCCATTCCGGCGAGGCGTCGTCCAGGTTTTGGACGATGACGTAGACACGGACGCTTCGCCGGTGCCAGCGAAAGCCATGACACAGATAGGCGGGCATCGTTGCCGAGCTCTGGCGGACGTTATTGACGTCGACCACAAAGAGAGAGAGCTCCTGGAGGTTGAAAATCCAGGTTCCGCGGTGGATTGATCGAATGGCAACCAGGAGAAAATAGCAAGGAAAGCTGTTTGGGATTCCAAGCAGCCAAGGATGCCCAAGCTTATTACCCCAATGCGTATCCTGACTGCTGGATCGTTGTTCCCAATCTGCAATGTCGTCGGCAAAATGTCGTTGTGTTAGTAAGCCCCTCTGCTTGTGACTGGCAGACACGACTCGAAGTCAGGTAAGTCGGATTTCGGAAAGAATCGAAGCGGCTTCAGCACGACGTCAAAAAATCCGGGTTGAGGGGAGCACACTCAATCGCCGATTCGAGCGGCTAGAAATCTCACCGACCGACCGGAATGCCAAAACATCAAACGTCGCAGCTCTGGCAACTGGGAGGGTGTTTGAGCGCGGAAGCTGCGCTCAGCTCGCTCTGTCGCAAAATGCAGAACTACTGCAGACGTCCTCGAATGATTTCTCATCAAGCCAAGTCCTCGGCGAGCTCTTAGGGTGTGAAGCGAGGCAGAGGCTGGGAATCCTTCTGCAAGACATCGAGCAGAACATGGGGGCCGATGCTGGGG